>OOCI01000011.1_pt1 | contig 228173 bp, 210 predicted proteins | sample 1671761 | NCBI WGS metagenome assembly OOCI01 (sample SAMN06348190, study PRJEB24527) | human gut metagenome | biome: human gut; feature: ankylosing spondylitis patient; material: feces | host: Homo sapiens | place: China | collected 2015-10
TGTTTTTTGCACCCGGCAGGGTCGACGCAGTCACCCTTAACCCGTGGCAAAAAACTGATTTAAAAAGCCCACTTCGTGGGCAAAAAATTGCTTTTTCGACAAACTCAGGGAGGGGAACCCCCTCCCTTTTATTAATTACGGATTCCGGAAAACGGACGCCACATACGCAAAAAGGGCTGCGTAAACGCAGCCCTTCTGTTATTCTGTTATCTGGGAAATTACTTTCTCTTTCTGGACATTACAACTGCGCCAGCAGCAACAACAGCCAGACCAGCTACGGCAGCAACGCCCTCAACGCCGGTGTCAGGAGAGCCCTTGTCGGGAGTTGCAACAGCGTCGGAACCGGTTTCTGTAGCGTCAGCAGCGGTATCGTCAGCAGCTGCGCCGCCGCCAAGACCTGTTACGTTGAATGTAACGCTGATGGAGGTGTAGCTGTCGTTCGGGATAGCTGCAATGTTGTCATATACATTGATGAGCTGAACTCTTGCGGTGTTCTTGATATCGAACTCCCAGTCGGAGTAGTCATCGCTCTTAGTAGCAGCGTCTTCGCTCATTACAGCAGCGTCCTTGTCGAAGTCAACGGAAGCGCCGTTCAGCTGAACATCAGTGATCTCGAACTTAACGTCGGGGGTCTTGTCGAGGTCGATGTTGGACTCCAGCTTGAGCATGTTCCAGCCGCCGTCCTGAACGCCGTCCAGAGTTACTGTGTAGGTGCCGTCGCCGGTGATCTGAGCGTCAGTGAAGGAAGCACCCTCAAGCTCAGCAGCCTCGCCGAGGTCGTTGTCCCAGTAAAGCAGAGAGGACTGGGAAATGGTGTTGCGGAACATGTAGCTGGACGACTGCCAGGTAAGACCTGCAACATAGGTGTCCTCAGCGGAAGCAGGCATTACGAATGCTGCTGCGGCAACAGCGCAAGCGGCTGCTGCGGAAACGATGTTTCTGATTTTCATGATAAATTCCTCCTAAATGTCGGACTGTGTAAGTCCGTTTGCTGAGCTGTCCCACGGGGAAGCGGGCGCTCAAATGTACAATATTATTATAATACAGCAAGGAAAATAATACAAGATGTAATTTTACACAAATACAGTGCGTTTTTTCTGTCAAAAGCGCCATTAAAGCGGTAACGTTTCCTGAAAATATTTTCATTCAGCGGCAATATGCGGAGTGCAGTCTTTTCCGTGATTAAGACCGCGTTTTCACGCCGATACTATCGCTGTAGGAATGAATTTTGCCAGCAACTTTATTTCATAAAAATATTAAAAAGGCGGCTGCATTTTTGTTCAATGTGCCAAAATGAAATCATACGGAAGTTTTTTTGCAAATTGCACTTTCATTTTTTCGTGTCATGTGATATAATGTAAAAGTGTAAGTCAGTGGGGATAACTATACCCTGAACACATACATAAGATATATCCGGCTTAGGCTGTAATATACAACATATAAAACTGTCCTCACTAGGGGGACAAGGGGGAAGTGCAGTTTTGGAAAAATACGTTATCAAGGGCGGAAAGACCCTGAGCGGCGAGGTTTTCATCAGCGGAGCAAAAAATGCGGTCGCTGCGATACTCCCGTGCACCATTCTTTCCGATGAACCTTGCATTATTGAGAATATACCCAACATCAGCGACGTTCATATCACGCTCCAGATCATGTCAGAGATGGGCGCAAATATCCGCATGCTGAACAAGACCACTGTGGAGATCGACACACGCCGCCTTCAGAATCTTCCCGTGCCGTATGAGAAGGCTAAGCTCATGCGCGCCACGACATATTTCCTCGGCACGCTGCTCGGCAGATTCCACAGCGCGCATGTTTCCATGCCCGGCGGCTGCAATCTCGGCGACAGACCCATCGATCAGCACCTCAAGTGCTTCTCTGCGCTGGGCGCCGAATACGAGATCGATGGAGGAATGGTGAACCTTCATGCCGACAGGCTCATCGGCACACAGATATTCTTCGACAAGAACACTGTCGGCGCCACCATCAATGCGATCATGGCAGCTGTTAAGGCGGAGGGACTCACTATAATTGAGAATGCCGCCAAGGAGCCGCATGTCGTTGACCTGGCGAACTGCCTCAACAGCATGGGCGCTGATATTCTCGGCGCAGGAACCGACGTTATCAAGATACGCGGCGTGAAGTACCTGCACGGGACCACCTACAGCGTTATCCCTGACCAGATCGAGGCGGGTACTTTCATGACAATCGCCGCCGCAGCGCGGAGCAATATCCTGATCCGGAACGTTATTCCGAAGCACCTCGAGCCTATCACCCAGAAGCTGGTGAAGATCGGCGTGCAGGTGGAGCAGTTCGACGACGCAGTGCGCGTTATCGGCGGTCCGGAGTACTATGGCACCAGCGTCAAGACCAATCCCCACCCGGGATTCCCCACGGATATGCAGCCGCAGATGGCGGCAGTCCTCACCTGCGCAAAGGGTGCCAGCATGGTCACCGAGAGCATTTTTGACAACAGATTCCGTTACGTTGACGAGCTCCGCAGAATGGGCGCGAATATCTCTGTAGAGGGCAGGGTAGCTGTAATCGAGGGCGTTGACAGACTCAAGGGCGCTCCCGTAAAGGCGACGGACCTCCGCGCAGGCGCTGCGCTTATCGTGGCGGCTCTGGGCGCAGAGGGCGTTACTGAGATCTACGACATATTCCACGTTGAGCGCGGATACGAGAATATGGAGGTCAAGCTCCGCAGCCTGGGCGCGGATATCCAGAAGGTGGACGAGCCTGATCCCACTGCCGAGGAGAAAGTCCTCAAAAAGGCGCTCTGATGGCGCGGATATTCCCGATATGCAGCTCCAGCAGCGGCAACTGCACTTTCATCGGCACCCGGGGTCATGGCGTCCTGGTGGACGCTGGGTGCAGCTTCCGGGCGATGAAATCCTCGCTGGAGCTTATCGAAACCTCGATGAACCAGATCGAGGCAATATTCGTCACCCATGAGCATATCGACCATGTAAAGGGGCTTCTTCAGCTGACGAAGCACACGAAGATACCCGTTTTCGCAAGCCCCGGGACTATTGCGCAGCTCCGCCGGAACGTGCACGAGGTTATTCCTGAGGAAGTACGTATTTACGACGTGATTCATGAGCCGTACCAGAGCGCGGATTTCGAGGTGAAGGCGTTCCACACGCCGCACGACACCCCGGAGAGCGTGGGGTTCACCGTGAATTACGGCGGAAAGCGGATTGCGGTCTGCACCGATCTCGGAAAGATCACCGCCGAGGTGGAGGAAAGTCTTTTGGGGTGCGAGGCTGTGCTTCTGGAGAGCAATTACGACCCGGCAATGCTGGCGAAGAATCTGAACTATCCTGCGGACTTGAAGCGCAGGATAGCCGGCGAGAAGGGACATCTGTCCAATAACGCTGCCGCGGATTTCTCCGCGAAGCTGCTGGAAAGCGGAACCACCAAGCTTATCCTTGGACATCTCAGCCGGGAGAACAACACTCCGGCGACCGCCGAGAAGTGCTTCACGGATTACCTGAGCACAAAGGGGGCGCGCCGCGGACGGGATTACATCCTCGAGGTCGCGCCGGTTATGACGCAGGGGCGGTACATAGCGGTTTGATGTTTAATTCGGAATATAGTATCGGGCTTCGCCCGATGATATAACAAACAATATAGGGCGAAGTCATTTCGCCCTATATTTATTAATTATGAAATCGTCCGCGAAGCGGACACCAAAATTCCGCATTCCGAATTGATTTACTACTGCCTGATGTAGATTCCCTGGTCCTCAATGTAGTCCTCCAGCTCCTGCTTCATGTCGTCCACCCAGGTGTGGGAGGATGGCTCCGCAGGGATTCCTGGCTTGGAGGGGGATTCCGGCGTGGGAGTGGATTTCTTGTCGTCTGGCATGGCTTTCTCCTTTCGCGTGATACATTAATGATAGCACATTTCTGAGATAATTTCAATATTCAGAGGGGAGTATTTTATGGCAACATGGCTTGCGCATCTGCGCGTTGCGGAACTTATCCTGGAGGGATTCCACTTCCCGGAAGAGGATTTCCTCGTCGGGAATATCGCCCCGGACTGCGGCGAGCCGGTCCCAGGCGGATTCGACCCTCCCAAGGAGGTCACCCACTGGACGGTCACCGGCAGCAAGGGCAGCTGCGACTACGAGCGCTTCCGCCGGGAGCTTATTGCCGGCAGGGAACTGGATCCGCACACCCGGGCATTACTGATCGGGTACTTCTGCCATCTGATGGCGGACGTACTCTGGGTGAAGCTGATAAACGAGCCATGCAAGGCGCTGAATCACGAGCTGTATTCCAGCGACCGGGAGGAATACTACCGCCGGGTGAAGCCGGAGTGGTACGCCAACGACCATCTGTTCCTCCGGAAGAATCCGGGCGATGAGGCATTCCGTAAGCTGTGCGCCATCGCGGAGTACCCGGTGGAGTGCATTCCGTACTACAAGCCGGACAACGTGGAAAAGCAGCTGCACCACATACAGCGCTTCTACCTGGAGCCGCCGGAATACTCCGCGGAGTTCACCTACCTCACCCCGGCGATGATGGACGCCTGGGTCAGGGAAGCGTCGGAAATCATCATGCGTCGCCTGGGCGAGGGCGTCTGAGAATACTGTGCAGATACCCCCGGATTTTCACCCGGGGGTATCTGCTTATGCGTTATGCGGTTTTATATTCAGGAAGGTTATTAGGAAATCTTATTCAACGTCCTGGAGAGCGTCATATCCGGTTTCTCCTGTACGAACCTTTACAACGTCCTCAACGTCGTATACGAAGATCTTGCCATCGCCGATCTTGCCGGTGTAAAGAGCCTGCTTAGCGGTTTCTACAACGGTTTCAACAGGGACCTTGCAAACCACGATCTCGACCTTTACCTTGGGCAGCAGGTGAGTTTCGACCTTAACGCCGCGGTAAAACTCAGTGGAGCCCTTCTGCATGCCGCAGCCGAGTACGTTGGTGACTGTCATACCGGTTACGCCGATGTCGGACATAGCCGCCTTGAGTATCTCGAACTTATCCTGCTTGCAGAGGATAACGACCTTGCTCATCTTTGTGCCGTCAGAAGGCTTGGAGTTCTTGTAAGCAACGGGAACCGCAGCCTCAACAGGAGCAGAACCGAGCTTAACGGTTTCAACTTCCTTCTCCTTGCCGGAGGTGGAGAGCTCAACATGCATTGCAGGAACGAAGTCCGCATAAGAGGAGGGGAGTCCGTGCTCTGTAGCGTCCAGACCGACGACCTCTTCGTGACGGGATACTCTCAGACCGATAGTCTTCTTGATGATGAGGAATGTGAGCGTGATGGTGACAGCGGTCCATGCAAGTACTGCGATCATGCCGAGGAGCTGTACGCCGAGCTGCGCGAATCCGCCGCCGTAGAAAAGACCTACAGCGTGCTCGCCGGTGCCGTTGACAGCAGCTACGCCGCCGTTCTGGCCGTTGCCGTTGGAGAAAAGACCTACTGCGATAGTGCCCCAGATACCGTTGAAGAAATGTACTGCAACTGCGCCGACCGGGTCGTCGATGTGCAGTTTGTAATCGAGGAGCCATACGCCGAAGCAAACCAGTAATCCGGAAACAAGACCGATGATCGCAGCGCCGAGACAGTCGGTGTCAGCACAGGGAGCTGTGATGGCTACCAGGCCGGCAAGGGAAGCGTTCAGGCACATGGAAACATCGGGCTTGCCGTGCTTGAGCCATGTGAATACCATTGTCGTGCAGGTTGCAACCGCAGGGGCAACTGTTGTTGTGAGGAAGATGTTTGCGAGGTAGTGGGTATCGGAAGCGGCAGCGCCGTTGAATCCGTACCAGCCGAACCAGAGAATGAATACGCCGAGGGCGCCGAGAGTCATGGAGTGACCAAGGATCGCGTTGGGCTTGCCGTCTTTATCAAACTTGCCGATACGGGGACCGACCATCTTGGCACCGATGAGTGCGCACAGACCGCCGACCATGTGAATGCAGGTGGAACCAGCGAAATCAACGAAGCCCATCTGAGCCAGCCAGCCGCCGCCCCAGATCCAGTGAGCTTCGATCGGGTAAACAACTGCACTTATGATAGCTGAGTATATGCAGTAGCTGAGGAACTTAGTACGTTCAGCCATCGCGCCGGAAACTATCGTAGCGGCGGTAGCGCAGAACACCAGGTTGAACACGAATTCCGCACATCTGTTGAAATCCGAGAAGCTGCCGAGAATGTCCAGGTTCGGGATACCTACCAGACCGAAGAGGGTGTCCTCTCCGAGCAGGAGACCGAAGCCGAGGAGAATGAATACTACCGTGCCGATACAGAAGTCCATGAGGTTCTTCATGATGATGTTGCCGGCGTTCTTGGAACGCGTCATACCGGTTTCGACCATCGCGAAGCCGCACTGCATGAAGAATACCCACGCCGCACCGATAAGGTACCATATGCCGTTTACATCGCTGCCGCTGTACATCGTTTCATCGACGACAGCCTGCACAGCGGATTGCTGTTCAGCGGAGAGCACAGCCGCTTCCGTTGCAAGAGTTAATAGTGTGTTCATTAAGAACCGTCCCCTTTCTTTTTTAAGAAGCGCTTCCGGTACCGCATATAGCCGGGCGCCTCAAGGTTACTGAATAAACAAGCAGGGCTATGACCGACTGGCTTCGCCATTGAAGTCCGTCCGTCATAGCCCCTTTGCTATGGTTAGATTATACACCAATACTCTTTTTTTGTCAAGGGATTTTTGCAAGTTTTTTTGCCGTAAAATGCATTTTGGCAAAGTGCTGTATTCACTCTGCCAAAACACAAGCCCATCTATGCAATCAGCACAAAAACCGCCGATTTCTGGCTGATTCTGGTTGAATTATTGTACTCCGGCACGATTTTCCGGGGAATGCAGGAGTATTTTTCAACTATTTCCTGCGGCGGATTTCTGATATTTGCAGGATTTTTGCAAAGAATACTCCTGTAAACTTTCAAAAAGGAGATGATCCAGTATGTCACGCAGAACCCAGTCCTATATAAAGAGCGGAGCCGCCGGACTTATCGCAGGCGGACTTGCGTTCATGGCGGTGAAGTCCATGTGTTCCCACCGCAGTTTCCGGAGAATGTCCACCGCAAAGGCGTTCAAGATGATCGGCTCGCTGATGGACGCTTTCTGATCTGCCGGGCTGCGCAATAAAAAAAATGGGGCGGAATCCGATTCCGCCCCATTAATTATTTCTTGTCCGCGTCCCGGTGCAGCGTCCGGACTCTCAGCCCCTGTTTTTTCAGGTAGGCTGCGGTCAGTTCTGCGAAGGTCACGCTGCGGTGCTTTCCGCCGGTGCAGCCGTAGGCTATCACCAGGCGGCTCTTTCCCTCGGTGACGTAGTGAGGGATCAGGAACGTAATCAGGTCGAACAGCTTGTCCCGTAATTCCTGCGACTGAGGGAAGCTCATGACATAATCACGCACTTCCTTGTCAAGCCCTGTCTTGTGTTTCAGCTCCGGAATGTAGAACGGATTCGGCAGGCAGCGCACGTCGAACACCAGGTCCGCCTCCAGCGGCGAGCCGTACTTGAATCCGAAGGACATGCAGCTGACTATCATTCCGTCGGAAGCTTTCTCCAGGAACAGACCGGCGATCTGCTCCTTCAGCTGCCCGGTGCTGAGGTTGGTGGAGTCGATTATGTAGTCCGCGTTCTCGCGTATCTTGCTGAGGAGCTCGGCTTCCGCGTCTATCGCCTTGCCGATGTCCCCACCGGAAACCTCGTCCAGCGGGTGCTTGCGGCGCGTTTCCTTGTAGCGCTTCATCAGCACCTCCCGGGAAGCCTCCAGGAACAGCACCTTGACGTCTATTCCGCGGACGTGCAGCCGCGTTATGCATTCCTCAAGCTTGAAGAACATTGCACCGCCGCGGATATCGGTGACTATCGCCACCTTGTTTATCTCCGCATTGTCGTTGCACATCGACGCAAAATCCGGGATAAGCTGCGGCGGCATGTTGTCGATACAGAAGTACCCGATATCCTCCAGCGCCTTAACTACCGAGGATTTACCGGAACCGGAAAGCCCGGTGACTATTACAAATTCCATGATATCTGCTCCTTAGTGTTCCCCGAGAATCAGCATTTCGCACTCAAGTTCCACGCCCTTTTTCTCCAGAACTACCCGGCGGACTTCGCCGACCACCGCCATAACGTCCTCGAACGTGGCGTTATCGCGGTTTATGACAAATCCGCTGTGCTTGTCGCTGACCTGCGCCCCGCCGATGGAAAATCCTTTCAGTCCGCATTCCTCGATGAGGGCGGCGGCGAAGTACCCCTCCGGGCGCTTGAATGTGCTTCCGCAGCTGGGGTAGTTCAGCGGCTGCTTGTCGCGGCGGCGCTGCATGAGTTCGTCCATGCGCACGGTTATCTCCGCCTTGTCCCCGGGGCGAAGTTCCATCGTCACGGAGGTGATCACATAATTTCCATTGGAGAAAATACTGCTGCGGTAGGCAAGCTGCATGTCCGCCGCCTGCATTTCGTGGATTCCACCGTCCGCGCCGATGTACCGGCAGGAAGTCACAACGTCCTTCATCTCGCCGCCGTAGGCTCCGGCATTCATGAACAGCGCTCCGCCGACGGAGCCGGGGATCCCGTATGCGAATTCCAGCCCGGCGAGGGAATTATCCCGTGCGAGCACGCACACGCGCTGTAATGACGCGCCAGCCCAGGCTGTCACCTCGTTCCCGTTGATGAACACGGGAGATTCGCCGGGGGCGAGATTTATAACGCAGCCGCGGCAGCCCTTCGAGCTGACCAGCAGATTGCTCCCCCTGCCGAGAATGAAATACGGTATTCCCTCGCTGCGGCAGGAATCCACTGCGGTGAGCAGTTCCTTTTCGTCGGTGACGGTGACGAGCCGGTCGCAGGCTCCACCGATTTTCATTGTGGTGAGCGGCGCGAGGGGCTTGTCGGATTCACATGGAATCCCGTTGGCACGGCATATTTCTTCAAGTCGGGTGTAATTCAAGGCAGACCTCCGGGTGTTTTTGGTGAATTGTATGCGGAACGGCGGCGGAAATATTACTCGAACGAGAACACGTTCTCGCCGTCCTCAATGGCGGCGTAGACCTTGTGGAGCATTTCCTGTGCCTCGCCGTAAATCTCGTATTCCGCCAGCTTCAGGTCCTCGCTGCCGGGAATGACCGCATAAACGGCGTTCTCCCGGACATACAGCCTGTTGCTTTCCGCGAGGGTGCAGCCGTCCTGTGACATGTAGTACATACGCCCTCCTTACTCAGCTAGGGTGTAGAGAAATGCCGCGCCGATTATTCCGGCGTCGTTGCCCAGCTCGCAGATACCCAGCTTTGTGGACTGCTTCGGGTCGATGCAGTAGGCTTCCTTCGCGATGATCTCCTCCAGGGGCTTTGTGAGGTTCTCGCCCTCCTTGCAGATACCGCCGCCTATGAGGAGCACTTCCGGCTGGAAGGTGTTGACGATATTGGTGAGTCCGCAGCCGAGGTAGGATATGTACATATCCACCACATCGGAGGCTGCCTTGTCGCCGGCGCGCCAGCCATCGAATGCGGTCTTGCCGTCAACGTTGTCAATGCTGCCGGAGCAGATCTCCCACATCTTGCTGTCCCTGTGGGCTTCCATGGATTCCCGGGTCATATTGATGAGGGCGGTCGCAGAGGAATAAGCCTCGAAGCAGCCCTTTCTTCCGCAGCCGCACTGTCTGCCGCCGTACTGGATAACGGTGTGCCCAAGCTCCGCGCCGCAGAAGTTGAATCCGGTGTAGATCTTGCCGTCTATTATGATTCCGCCGCCGACTCCTGTGCCGAGAGTGACTACTACGACGTCCCTATAGCCCTTGCCGGCGCCGGCGAGTACTTCGCCGAATGCCGCTGCGTTGGCGTCGTTCTCGACATAGACTTCCTTGCCCAGGCGTGCGCCGACCAGCGCGCGCAGGTCGGTGTTGCGGAATCCCAGGTTGCAGGAATACAGCACTACGCCGGTATTCCGGGAGGCGGTGCCGGGGGTGCCGATACCGATGGAGTTCAGCTCGTCGATGGTCACCTTGGCTTCGTTGAGTGCCTTCCATACTGTTTCGGCGATGGAATCCGCGATCTCCTCGGTGGGGCGTGGGAGGTCGGTCTTGCAGGTGGCCTTTGCAACGATGTTGTAGTTCTCGTCAACCAGACCTACCTTGATGTTTGTTCCCCCGAGGTCGATACCTATATTGTACTTCATGGATTTATACCTTCCTGTAATGTGATAAATTCGGAATCCGAAATTCCGAATTATGAATTGCGAATCAAATATTGAGGTCCGACATGATCTCTTCGCTGTCGGAATCAATGCCAAGCTGATGGAGCAGGTCCTTTGCGGCGTTGTAGCCCATCTTCTTCTGGCGGTTGTTCATCGCTGCGACCTCGAGGATTACGGCGAGGTTACGTCCGGGCTTTACCGGGATAGTGAGCAGCGGCACCTTTACGCCGAGAATGGTCATGTAGTGAGTGTCCACGCCCATTCTGTCGTAGGTCTTTTCAGGATTCCAGAGCTCCAGCTCGACCACCATGTCGATCTTCTCGTTGAGCTTTACTGCGCCGACACCGAACAGCTGGCGCGCGTTGATGATACCGATACCGCGCAGCTCAAGGAAGTGGCGGATATTATCCGGGGAGCTTCCCACCAGGGTGATGTTGGACGCCTTCTTGATCTCCACAGCGTCGTCTGCGATGAGTCTGTGACCGCGCTTTACAAGCTCGATGGCGGTCTCGCTCTTACCTACGCCGCTTTCGCCGAGGATAAGCACGCCCTCGCCGTAGATCTCAATGAGAACTCCGTGGCGCGTGATACGCGGCGCCAGCTGGAGGTTCAGGAAGTTGACCAGCTTGGAGGTGAACACGGAGGTGGATTCCTCGGTGCGCAGCAGGGGCATTTCGTTGGATTTCGCGCTCTCCAGCAGCTCGGGGAAGATCTCGAGGTTCCTTGTCACCATCAGTGCCGGGAACTTGTAGCTGAGCAGGTTGTCGATACGGCTGCGGCGCACCTCCGGCTCCAGGGTGTTGAGGTAAGCCCACTCGGTCTTTCCGAGCACCTGAATGCGCTGCTTGTCGAAGTATTCGTAAAATCCGGCGAACTGAAGTCCCGGACGGTTTATCTCATGGTCGGAAATAAGTGTGTTCTCGCCGTCCTCGGGCATGTAGATCACTTCGAGCTTCTGCTCGTCGATGATCTTCTGGAGGGGGAATGAGAACTCTCTGTTTATCTCGTCAAACGGCATATGATCAATCCTTTCACATCATTGACATTGCTGCGGAGCATAAGTCCACGATTATATTATACAACAATGCGCGGATTATTTCAATAGATTTTGTGAAATTTTAGCGGTGGTTTACATTCCGCTTTTATTTGGCGGGAGTTATGACGGTGCAGCTGTATTTCACGCCAGCCGCAGGGTTCAGATCCACGAATATTATGCGGTCGTTCTCAAAAATCACATCTATGTCGTCGAGCTTTTTCTGAACATCATAAATCGCCGCCGTGAGTTTGTCGCTTTCCAGGTCGTATCTGCCGATGATGTACTTGTATGCTTTGGCGCTTGAGCCGTACAGAATGCTGAGGAACACCCCGTCACGCTGTATAACGGCCTTTTTGTGAGTGTAGTTCGGGCTGGTGTTCCCGAGAATGTGCTCCGTGTTGTCCTTGTCTATGAAGCTTATCTGTTCGTTTCCGTTGGTCGTCCAAGATTCCTTTATGTAGAAGTAGCTTTTGTAGTCCACGTCCGAGCAGTAATTCCCACGCAGGTCGAACACGGTATCGGCGGTGTCGTAAACGTCCATCACGACATTGCTCACGCCGTGGTGCGGATATCTCGCGCCGATTTTATAGAGCTTGATCTTTCCGGTGATGAGGTCGCAGGTGAACGTTGCAGGGAATTCCTGGTTCCATTGATCCAGGACCATTCTGCCGTCGAAATACAGGGTGTCGTAAATAATGCACATACTGTTGCTGCAATACTGCCTGCCATTTTCCTCCGGTATCGTGGCGACGGTCCTGCCGTTTGAGGTCCCGATGACGATTATGGTGTTGTCCTCTTTCAGCGCAAGGTAATTGTCGTTTGCCGCCAGCGGAGTATTCTCGCCGGAGTAGATCTCCTTTACAGTACCTGCCTGCATGTCCCAGCACTTGACCGAGTAATTATCCATTTCCGGACTGTTCCGGAAGAAGATATACCCCTGGCAGTGGTCGAATATCTCGTATTCCGAGAGGTCCTCCGGCGGCGTGAATTCCGTGAGCTTCGCTTTCAGGTCTGAAATTCCGCACCACTCTCCGTTCAGCTCAAAAATCAAGTTGTTCCCGGACAGGTCTTCCTGCGTCAGGTCAACGCTGACGCTGCCGGGATCCTCCTGCGGTTCTGCAGCGGCAGGCTCCTCGCAGATTTCTGTGGGAGTGCCTGACGTGGTTTCCGTTGGAGTGTACGGCGTGATTTCTATAGGAGCGTCCGGCGTGATTTCAGTGGTCGTCCGGGGTATGAACCACCAGGGGAATCCGGCGTTATGCGACGACCTGGTGTAGTCCGGGGCGGAGTAGCTTCCTTTGGAAGCCTCCTGAGTGTATTCTTCCACCGCAGCCGCCGGAATGCTCTCCGGCTGGGACAGCGCAGATTCCGTGTTTCCGCTGCAGCCGCAGAGCAGCGTCAGTGCGGCGAAAATTGCGATGTTCCTTTTCTTCATGAGTTACCTCCTGCCCTGAACATGGTGATCTTCCTGGTGCTGTAGTTCACAATATAGGTGGCGTAGTTGTCCGCATAAGTATATGTGGAGCCGCTGTCAGGCACGCTGATGAGAGCCGCCCGGGCGGTGTCGCTTTCAATGTCGTATTTTCCTATCAGCATATAGGGAAAATCGCCGCCTGCCGGGTTCAGCAGCGCTGTGAAGATATAGTCCTTGGTGATGTGGAAATCGTAGGAAGAGATGGAATACCCGGTTTCGCCGACGAAGTGCTGGTCGCTTTCAGTGCTCTCGTGGAACGCTTCATGGTCGGTCCAGTACAGCTGGTATTTTGAGCCGAGAATATCCGTGTAGTTTTCTATCTTCGTTGTGGTGTAGTAGCTGCCCTCCATTTCGCTGGTGACGATTTTGTCGCCGATGTAGGCATATGGGGTCGCGGTTTCGCCCATCAGGTTGGCCTTTATTCCGCCCTCGTCCCAGCACAGGTTCGCGGAGCCGTAGGCAGGGTTGCTCATGTTTATCCCGAAGAGACCGATGGCGCCGGTCAGCAGGTCCAGGGTGAATATTGCGTCAACAGTCTTGCCGAAGTCCTGGAGGGTGTATTCTCCGCCGATGTACATGGTGTCGTATATCACATGGCTGGTCAAATACGGGGAAAGGCTGTAATTCCCCCGGGTGCAGTCCCCGTGATACACGGTATTTCCGGTCTGTGCGCTGACCACGAACAGCTCATCGGATATAGTTCCCGGTCGTGTAAAGGCAACGTATTTCTCGCCGGTGTATACTATATTGTCGAACACGCTTCCGGTATACACATGCCGCTCCTCCCCGGTGGCGAGGTCGATGTACCATACTTCCGGAGGGCACGGCTTCTGGTATATGACGTCGGTGGCGATAAGATAAAGCGTGCCATTTCTGGCTTTGTATGTGACGTGCTTGTCAGACCACTTGTCCGGCAGCTGGTATTCCGTCCTGGTAAGGGGGAGCTCCTCCAGTGCGCACCAGGTGCCGTTCAGCTTGAATACGCTGTCGTATTCCGTCCAGTCCCCGGCGCCAAGGCTGACTCCCGGGGTAGTGGAATCCTGTTCAGGGACGGTGACGCCAGCCGGAGCGCTGGAGTTCTCAACGGAGGTCTGCTCCGGCACGGATTCCTCCACGGTCGCCGGAACGCTCTCCGGCCGGGACGACGTGGATTCCGTATTTCCGTTGCAGCCGCAGAGCAACGTCAGTGCGGCGAAAATTGCGATGTTCCTTTTCTTCATGAGTTACCTCCTGCCCTGAACATGGTGACCTGTCTGGAACTCGGCCGTGGAATGTAAATCGCCTCGCCGTCCGCTATCAAATCAATGAAATTGTGGTCGGCTTCGGTGTGAATGAAATCCTCCTCCGGTAAGCTTATCATCGCCGCCCGGGCGGTGTCGGAATCAGTGTCGTATATGCCGATTATCATATCGGTCTTGATGATGTTCTCCTTTCCGACCCACATCGCGAAAATACAGTCCTTGGTGAATTTCGGATACAGCGGCTCGTAGGAATAGCCGGTTTCGCCGATGTAGTGCTGGGCGTCGTTCTTATGTGGGTGGTCCATCTGGTGGTCGGTCCAGTAGAGCGCGTATTTGTTGCCGAGAATGTCTGCGTAAGTGTTCACGCGAGACGTCGTGTAGTAGCTGCCGCTCATGCTGCTGTAAACCACCTTGTCGCCCACATATGAGAATGTCTCTGCGGTTTCGCCGAGAAGGTTCGTCATAGTGTTTTCGTAGAACCAGCACAGCCCTGCCGAGCCGTATTCAAGCCCGCTCATGTTCGCGCCGAACAGCTTAAGCTCCCCGGTCGTCAGGTCGAGGCTGAATACCACGTCGAGGGATTCGTCGATCTGCGTGAGTTCATAGCTGCCGCTTATGTACATGACGTCGTCAACCACTTCCGTTCCCAGGTCGGGCAGCAGCGAGTAGTCTCCGTCGGATTCCTGGAGCACATAGAGCCAGTCGGACTGCGAGCCGGCAAGGGCGCTGCCTATCCGGAGTTCGCGGTCGGCGGTGTTTTCCACGGCGAAGTACTTCTCACCGGTGTATCTGATGAACTCATTCTCTCCGCAGGAGTATACCAGTCTTTCCGCGCCGCTTTCGAGGTCGATATACCACAGTTCCGCCGGAGAGGTATTTTCATACTTGGTGTGGTTGGCTTCCTGTACGGTGAGGAACATTGTTCCACCGCCGAAGCTGTAGTGCAGGTCGTTGTCCTTCCACTTGTCCGGCAGCTGGTATTCCGTCCTGGTAAGGGGGAGCTCCTCCAGCGTGCACCAGGTGCCGTTCAGCTTGAATGTGCTGTCGTATTCCGTCCAGTCCCCGGCGCCAAGGCTGACTCCCGTGGCTGTGGTGGATTCAGGCACAGGGGCGGTGACACTGTCCCTGCCGTCGACATCGTCGGAGCTGTTGACTCCTGCCGGGGCGCTGGAATCCACCCCGGAGGTCTGCTCCGGCGTGGATTCCTCCACGGTCGCCGGAACGCTCTCTGGTTGGGACGACGTGGATCCTGTATTGCCGTTGCAACCGCAGAGCAGCGTCAGTGCGGCGAAAAGCGCGATATTTCTCTTTTTCATGAGAATTACCTCCCGTATAACCTATTCCTTATATAATTAAGTCAGGAAAAACACCGAAAAAGTTTCGCACCAGGCGATTTATTTTCCTTGCGCTGAATAAAATACCGCTTGCAGCCAATGCTTCCTTTGAACGGAAAATCCATACTGGAACGGAGGTACTTATGACAACACGGATACTTGACATTATGATGGCGGCAGGGGCGGCGCTGGCGGTGCTGCTGGGGAGTTTCGGGGCGTTCGCCCGGGAGTGCGACGAGATACCGCAGGAGGTGCTGCGGCTGCATATCCCGGCGAACAGCGACAGCGAATACGACCAGGCGGTGAAGCTGAAGGTAAGGGACTATATCCTGGAGGAATACGGCGCGCAGCTTTCCGGGTGCGGCTCCCGGGAGGAGGCGGTGGAGGAGGTCCGCCGCCTGCTGCCGGACATAGAAAAATCCTGCTGCGAATATCTTTCGCAGCAGGGAGCGGATTACGGCGCCCGGGCGGAGCTTACGGAGATGTACTTTACCACAAGGGAATACGAGAACGTCACGCTGCCTGCCGGGGATTACCTCGCGCTGCGTATCACCCTGGGCAGCGGCGAGGGGCACAACTGGTGGTGCGTGATGTTTCCGCCGCTGTGTATCCCGATGGCTTCCGAGCCGATAGACGAGGACGTTATCCCCGGGGATTTCACCAGCGATCGTATTGAGATAAAATTTGCGGTGTTCGAGTTCTTCCGGAGTATTTTCGGCTAAAGCGCGACCCCGGGGAAGAAGTACGCGAATATCTCCTCCGCGGACATTCCGCCGCGCGCCAGGCGTTCCGCAGAATACGCGCTCATACCGGTGTTTCCGCCGCAACCCCGGGAGGTGAACGTCATATCCTCCCGGGAAACGGTTATCGTGACCGCGCTGCTGCGCAGCCCGAACGCATGCCGGAGCTGCTCCCCGGTGACTTCGCTGTCGCCGAAGCGCACCGTCAGCAATACGCCGCCGGGGGTGTATTCCGGATCGGTGAACCAGTCCCCGGGGGAGGGCGGAAGCACCACGCTGCCGGTGCACTCCCGGAGCGCTTTTCGGGCGTACTCCGCCGGCACGGTGCAGGTAGAGGAATACCATGGGCAGGCGGAGTCCTCCGGCAGTTCCAGCGACGGCAGCCAGGGGAGTCCGCCGTCGTCCGTTATCCCCGTGGAGCAGCGGAATACAGGTGTGTACGCCGGGGCGCCGCCGTATTCCGGGCAGAGGGCGGCAGCGTATTTCACCGCGGCGGTCAGCTTTCGGGAGGTGCTCTCCTGTCCGGCGCAGTAGTCCTCCAGCGCCTCCTCCGGGGATATCCAGGCAGGGCAGCGCCCGGGGTCGTCGGAAAGGTCCGCGCCCATGAATTCCGCCGGGGAGCGTTCATTCATGACCGACAGCGCATGCCCGCAGCAGGCGGCCGCCGCAGCTTTCAGCGCTTCCGGCTGAAATGAAGGGTCGGTGCATGCAAGTATGCACCCGGTGAGGTATTCCTCCCGGGTGAGGGTGATGATCCGTCGTTCCCCCGTCAGGTACAGCGTGAGCCGCTCCGGAAGCCCAGCGCACTCCCTTGCCGTGCAGCCGGTGAATACTCCCACGAACATGAGCAGGATACATATTGCGGCGGTGAATCTCATGGCGCTGCCTCCTTGTTTTCGGTGCCGATATGCAGTTCTGATTCCCAGGTGTGCATTTTGCAATATATCAAAAAATAATATTCAGTATGTCGGCTTAAATGCTTGACAATTCTCTGCAACTGTGTTACAATAAAGACTGTATTTACTGATCCATTCGTCCGCCGGTTTTTCGGCGTGCAAGTCAAAGAGAGCGGATTAGATATATGGTCCCAGCGGACCAGTGAAAAGAAACAGCACGGAGGCGGCTATTATAATGAAAAGAATGGAACAGCTGAAGAATTCGGCTACTTTCAAGCAGATGTGCTCGGATTTCCTCAGCACAACTGCAATTGATCCCAGTCTGCCGGGGAAGTTCGGCGTTAAGCGTGGTCTGCGCAACTCTGACGGTTCCGGCGTTGTCGCAGGTATCACCAATGTGTGCTGCGTACACGGCTATGTCATAAGCGAGTGCGACAAGCAGCCCATCGAGGGTGAGCTCATCTATCGCGGCTACAACATAAGGGACATCGTGGCGGACGTGCTTTCCTCCGGGCGTTACGGCTATGAGGAGGTCGCGTATCTCCTCCTGTTCGGAATGCTTCCGGATGAAACTCAGCTGACCGCTTTCTCAAAGCTCATCGCGGAATACCGCGACCTGCCCATGTATTTCAGCGAGGACGTCATTATCAGGAATCCCTCGCCGAACATCATGAACAAGATGGCGCAGGCAGTCCTTGCGCTGTACAGCTATGATTCCGCACCTGAGGACAAGTCCGTGGAGAGCGAGATGCTCAAGGCGATCTCCATCATCTCCCGTCTGCCGGCGATCATGGTAACTTCCTACCAGGCGATGCGCCGCTTCTATCACAACGATTCCATGGTCATGCACCAGATAAACAAGGACGAGAGCCTTGCGGAGAGTATCCTCTCCACCCTGCGTGACGACCGCTCCTATACCGCTGAGGAGGCTCACCTGCTCGACCTGTGCCTTATGCTCCACGCAGAGCACGGCGGCGGAAACAACTCCACATTCACCTGCCGTACGGTATCGTCTTCCGGCACCGACGCATATTCCGCGTATGCAGCGGCGATAGGCTCCTTGAAGGGTCCCCGTCACGGCGGCGCCAACATCAAGGTCATGGAGATGCTGGAATATGCCAAGAAGGGTATTTCCAACTGGGACGACGATGACGAGGTCAAGAGCTACCTGCACAAGCTTCTCCGCAAGGAGGAGGGTGACCGCTCCGGACTTATTTACGGTATGGGACATGCGGTATACACCCTGTCCGATCCCCGTGCGAAGATACTCAAGGAGAACGCAATGAAGCTCGCCAAGGGCACCGAGTTCGAGAAGGAGTTCCTGCTGCTGGACAGCATAGAGCGCCTTACTCCCGGCGTATTCGCGGACGAGCGCGGCGACATTAAGAACATATGCGCCAACGTGGACATGTATTCCGGACTGGTATATAAAATGCTCAAGATACCGGTAGAGATGTATACCGGACTGTTCGCCTGTGCAAGAATGGCAGGATGGTGCGCTCACAGAATGGAAGAGATGATCAATGGTAAGCGCATAATCCGCCCGGCATACAAGGCGATAAACCTTAACAAGCAGTACATACCTCTCTGCAACCGTATCTGAGGAGTTTCCCCGGGTTGACAAGGCGCGGATTTTGTGTTATCATGTTTTCCGGGCAGAATTGTCCGAAATCTACATAATGTGAGGTAAATCATCATGGCAGAGGAAAAGAAGCCGGAAGTCAAAAAGGAAAAGTTCAAGCTGGCAAAGGAATTCAAGGCGTTCATCTCCAAAGGCAATGTACTTGACATGGCGGTAGGTCTTATCATTGGATCCGCGTTCACCGCGATCGTCAACTCCCTGGTAGGCGACCTGCTCATGCCGGTTCTGGGACTTCTCACAGGAAAGATGGATTTTTCGCAGCTCAAGCTGGTTCTCCAGCCCGGCGTTGAGGAAGTCGTTGACGAAGTGACCGGCGATGTGATCACTCCCGGTGTGGCAGAGATCTCGCTGAACTACGGTTCGTTCATTCAGTCCATAATCAGCTTCCTGCTGATCGCACTGGCGGTATTCATTCTGATAAAGGCAGTTGCAAAGCTCCACCACAAGAAGAAGGAAGAGCCGAAGCCCGAGCCTAAGCCGGATCCGCAGATCGTTCTGCTGACCGAGATCCGGGATCTTCTTAAGGAGAAGGAAACCTCCGAAAACAAATAAAACAATAAAGGCGCCGCAGTTAACGCAGCGCCTTTATGTTATTTCTGATACTCATTATATGAAACGATCTGTTTCAGTGTGGCGGGGTTAATGAACGAACTGTACGCGCCCTTTGATACATCGTACCTTATGCAGGGGTCGGAAACTGTTATCTCAACCTCGTACATCGTGTCAGATGAAATGCTGTCCAGTTCGTCAATGCTATAGTCCTCACGCGTGCCTAGGTACAGCTTCGGGGCATTGCTGAGAAGTATCGTGTCGGAAGTAAGATAGAACGCGTACGGCTCGTCGGCGGTCATCGGAAGTCCGCTCCATTCGCCGTCGCCGGGGTAGAAGTAAATATCGCCGGGGTAAAGGTAGCCCTCCGCGTCGTCGCCGTACACCGTCAGCCAGCCCTTCAGCGTGATATCTCCTGTGAGCGTCAGCCACTGGGAGAAAAGGCTCGGCTCCTGGCTGTCGCCGTATGTGAGCATGCCGCTTACCTGTGAAAGGGTGAGCGGTCCGAACTTTGTCCCGAGTTCAGTGTGAGCGTATTTCAGGTCAGTGGTTTCCGTGTCGATATTGTTGAGTTCGTCAGGCGTGATGGACTTCACCGCGCCGTCCGAAACCGCAATGTATCCGAAATCCGTATACCGCCAGCCCGTGCCGTATTCGGGAGGAAGCTCGGAAGATTCCCCGTTTATCCGTTCGCCGTTAAGACCTATGCCGCCTTCGCCGGCGGAATCCTCGGATTTTTCCGGGATTTCCGATGTGTCCTTTGGAGCTTCCGTGATGTCAGATGTGTCTGTGGGTACTTCGGAAACGTCCGAAACCGAACTGCTGATATCTGAGCCGGAAGCAGTGCTTTCCGCCGGGGCGGCTGCGCAGCCGGATAACAACACCGTCGCTATTGCCATTAACGCCAGGGTAGATTTATTTTTACATGTCATATAGCTTGCCCTCTTTAGTAACGTAATAGTTTAAATACTTAATTCTTGCCAGAAAGTCTTTATATGATAAAGAGGTGCAACTTACTTTACAATTGCCTGTGTAATTTGCATCGTAAATATATACTTCAGTCTCTGAAAACCCAGTTATGAAAACGCTGTGACCTCTATCCGATGATGTTGTTCCGCGAACATACGCTTGATTGCCAATCTTTTTAAGATAGCTTTGCAGATTTTTTTCGGTAAGCGTCACAGTTGATGACGATACTCCACTACAATCAGGGATGTTTTTATCATTATATACATAAAAGCAGTACTTAGCGAACGCCATGCATTGTGAAGAAGAATCATATTTTATGCAGTTACAATTGCTGGAGTATGTGCACCATTTGTGGCAAATGCATGCTTTACCATCCTTTGAATAATATGATCCATCAGGGAATGTCCTTAATAATTGTTGTACCGCTGAATAATTTCTTGGAGCTGGTTGAACTGCAGAAGCAGTGGGTGAAACAAGCATTGCACCCATAACGCCGGTCAATAATAGAGCACAAAATCTTTTCTTGAAATTCATAAGTTACCTCCAATAAAATAATAATTTATTTCAGCAACATTTGTTGCTGCTTAAATTATAGCATGATTAGCATAAGATGTCAATTGACGAAATAGACAAACGAACGATGTCAAAATTGTGAGTAAATACAATTAATGATATCGGGTTATTGCTATAATTGATTAAATTCCTTGACATTTTTCGCGAATGGTGCTATAATATTCTCCGGATACATTGCAAAAGAAGGAGATACATAAAAATGTCAATGAATTTCCGCAGAAAGCTCCCCGTACCGAAAGAAATAAAGGAGCTTTATCCGCTCAGCGACAAAATAAAGGCGATAAAGTCCGAGCGTGACGGGATGATCGCCGACGTATTCACCGGAAAGTCCGACAAGTTCCTGCTGATCATCGGGCCGTGCTCCGCTGACAATGAGAATTCCGTCATGGATTACACCAGCCGCCTGGCAAGACTCCAGGAGCAGGTGAAGGATAAGATCATCATTATCCCGAGAATATACACCAACAAGCCCCGTACTACCGGCGAGGGCTACAAGGGCATGATACACCAGCCCGACCCCACCAAGGGCGAGGATATGCTGGAGGGACTTATCCATGTGCGCAAGCTCCACACCCGTGCCATAGAGGAAACCGGGCTTGTGTGCGCTGATGAAATGCTCTATCCTGAGAACTACCGCTATCTCTCCGATATACTGAGCTATGTCGCAGTTGGTGCGCGTTCTGTCGAGGACCAGGAGCACCGCCTTACCGCCAGCGGCATGGAGTGCCCCTGTGGTATGAAGAATCCCACCAGCGGCACTATTTCCATCATGCTGAACTCTATCCGTGCGGCGCAGAGCAGCCACACATTCATCTACCGCGGCTGGGAAGTGGCAACCGACGGCAATCCGTTGGCGCATGCTATTCTCCGCGGCGCACAGAACAAGCACGACCAGACAATCCCGAACTACCACTATGAGGATCTCAAGCTGCTGTACGATATGTACCAGGAGAAGAACCTCAGGAATATGGCTTGCATAGTTGACACCAACCACTCCAACAGCGGCAAGAAGTACCTTGAGCAGATCAGAATCGCAAACGAGATACTCCACTCCATGCGCCACTCTCCGGAGATCCGCAGCATGGTAAAGGGTCTGATGATCGAGAGCTACATCGAGGACGGCGCGCAGAAGGTCGGCGACGGAGTTTACGGAAAGTCCATAACAGACCCCTGCCTGGGCTGGGAAAAGAGCGAAAGGCTGGTTCTTGAGATCGCAGATCAGCTCTGATTCAATTCAGATTAATATTCAAAGCGTTGACGGGAATCAAGTAGTCCCGGAATGTCCCTTTCAGAGAGCCGCTGTGTGGTGCGAAGCGGCAGGGCTTCCCGGATGAATTACCTCCCTGAGCGGCGGTGCGAAAGCGTATGCGAGTAGTTCCGCACGGGTAAGCCCGTTACAGCTGCCAGAGATACGGAGAGATCCGTAACTGAGGTGGTACCGCGATGATTCGCCCTCTGTGAGCAACGCTCATGGAGGGTTTTTGTATTCCCGGGGATTTTCCGGGAAGAATACCACGGAGGTGATCGTATGAAATTCAGATTCTGCCCGGAGTGCGGCGCGGAGCTTGTCGGAAGAGCCATCGGCGACGAGGGCGAGATACCGTTCTGCGAGAATTGCCACAGACCGTGGTTCAGCTTTTCCTACCCCTGCGTGATATGCCTGCTGACTGACGGCGAGGGAAAATACGCGCTGATACGCCAGACCTACGCGACGAAGAACTACGTCTGCGTTGCCGGATTCATCAGGGAGCAGGAAACCGCCGAGCAGACCGCAATCCGTGAAGTCCGTGAGGAAACCGGGCTGGAGGTGCAGGATATCCGCTGCCTGGGCAGCTGGTATTACCCGAAGCACGACAACCTGATGATCGGATTCGTGTGCCGGGTGGAGCACGGAGAGTTCCACCTGAGCGAGAACGAGGTGCAGTCCGCCGGGTGGTTTGACGAGAGCACGGCGGCGGAATTGCTGAGCCATGGCACGATCGGCAAGGAACTCATGAAAAAGTGGATAGAAATTCGGGGCTGACAGCCTGCGGTGAAAGGGGTGGTATCAATGGAAATCAAGGTTTCCATCGCTTATGGGGAGTATTCCCGGTAATGCACTGTTGAATGTTGAATAAATTAACATAAAAGGAGAAAAACAATGACACTTTACGACGAATTAGTAGCACGAGGACTTATCGCGCAGGTTACCAACGAGGAAGAGATCAAGAAGATGATCAACGAGGGCAAGGCGACCTTCTACATCGGCTTCGACCCCACCGCGGATTCCCTGCATGTTGGTCACTTCATGGCTCTGTGCCTGATGAAGCGCCTCCAGATGGCAGGCAACAAGCCCATCGCCCTGTTGGGCGGCGGCACCGGAATGATCGGCGACCCCTCCGGCAAGTCCGACATGAGAAAGATGCTCACTCCGGAAACTATCCAGCACAACATCGACTGCTTCAAGAAGCAGATGAGCCGCTTCATCGACTTCTCCGACGGCAAGGCTATCATGGTCAACAACGCGGACTGGTTGATGAACCTCAACTACATCGACGTGCTGAGAGAAGTCGGCGCATGCTTTAGCGTAAACAAGATGCTGTCCTTCGAGTGCTATAAGCAGCGCTGGGAACGCGGTCTGACCTTCCTGGAGTTCAATTACATGATCATGCAGAGCTACGACTTCTACATGCTGTTCCAGAAGTACGGCTGCAATATGCAGTTCGGCGGCGACGACCAGTGGGCTAACATGCTGGGCGGTACTGAGCTTATCCGCAAGAAGCTCGGCAAGGACGCTCATGCAATGACCATCACCCTGCTGCTCAACTCCGAGGGCAAGAAGATGGGCAAGACCGAGAAGGGCGCCGTATGGCTCGACCCCGAAAAGACCTCCCCGTTCGAGTTCTTCCAGTACTGGAGAAACGTTGCGGACGCGGACGTAATGAAGTGCATTCGCATGCTGACATTCCTGCCCATCGAGGAGATCGAGGCTATGTCCGACTGGGAGGGAAGCCAGCTGAACAAGGCAAAGGAGATACTCGCATACGAGCTGACCAAGCTGGTTCACGGCGAGGAGGAAGCAAACAAGGCCCTGGACGCAGCCAAGGCGCTGTTCGGCGGCAAGGGCAACACCGAGAATATGCCCACCACTGAGCTGGAGCTCCCCGAGGGCAAGATCGGAATTCTCGATCTGATGGTTGCTACCAAGCTTGTGAACTCCAAGCGCGAGGCGAGAACCCTTGTTGCAGGCAAGGGCGTTGCAGTCAACGATGTTGTTGTCGAGGACGTCAACGCAGAGATCACAATTGACCCCGAGGTAATTATCCGCAAGGGCAAGAAGGTTTACCACAAGGTAGTCCGCAAGTAATACGCAGAAAACTGACAGGGGCTTTGAAAAGCCCCTGTTTTTTATGCAAGCGCGTTGAATTCAGCGGTCATTTTGTAGGCGTCGAAGGTCTGTACTATCCGGTATCTTCCCTCGACCGGAGTGTAAAATCCGAGGTACACGCTGAAATCCATGGTTTCGCCGGGGTGTATCGTATGTGACAGATCGTCGTTCACGAACTCGGTTGACGGGTCAGAGTAATCCGCCGCGACCCAGTCCGTGCCGTTGAATCGCTCCACTTCATAGTTGATACCGCCGTGCAGCTCAAAGGCGCAGCCGTTGTGTATTGTAAGCGTGAGGGAATCCTCGCTACTCATGCTGATGGAATCCGGCTGCTCCATCGTGAGGTACGCAGGGACGGCTCCGATTTCGACTGGTTCGCCGCTTTTGGTCCAGCTCACACCGTTGTCGGCGCTCGCGAATTCCTTGTGCCCCGGGGTGGAGGTCGTGAGTATAAGGTTTACGGAGTATTCTTGCCCGGATTCGGAGGTCGCCTCCTGGCTTTCTGATATGGGCTCAGAGGACGCACAGCCAGTAAGCAGGAGCAGCCCCGACAGCAGATAAAAAAACTTTTTCATATTACCCTCCATGCGATAGCATTAAAGTGATGTTGCGTATATTATAAACCATTGCGCAGATTATGTCAATCGTTGTTTGATACTGAAATACAGCGCCTGATTTGGGCATTTGTGACAATTCCGACCGGCGCCCGAAATACGGACGGGGCATGTAAAATGTAATTCTTGTGAAATATCTTATGGGGGATAAAAAGCACTTGAATTCTATACAAATATGTGATAAAATAATATGAGATATGTCTATAATGAAACCAGCAAGGAGCGTCTTGATATGAAGAATAACAGCAGATTCGGCGTGTGGGTGCTTATTCCCGGATTCGTTCTTGCCTTCGCGGCGAGAATGGCTCAGCTGTGCGCCGGAACAGATATGACCAGTGGATTCCTGAAGCATGACAACGGATTCTTTATGAATGCGTGCTTCTGGGCGGCTGTGATAATTTCCATCGGCGGTGCAGTTGCTGCGGCTGTCTTTGACAGGAAGCGCGGCTCCGCCTTCTACCAGACCCCGGTTTCCGAGGTGACTGACGGCAGGGCGGCGGCAGTTGGATTTGCAATGCTGCTGCCGGCGATGGGAGCGCTTTACGAGGGGTACTCCGAAATGCGCATCCCCGAGGAGAGCAATATATCCCCTTCGCCGTTCATGATGTGGGTGGATTTCATCTTCGGCGCCGCAATGCTCGTTGTGGCGTTCCTGATACTCTACTATAAGGAATTCAAGCCCGGTCTGGGATTCGCCACCGTGTCCGGAGCGGCGTTCTACACCCTCCGCGGAATCGGCATTTTCATGGAGAAGATGGCGGTCACCACCGTGCCGGAATATCTGATAAACTGCATTTCCGTGATTCTCGCGGCGGTGTTCTTCATGCAGCTGGCGAAGTTCCTCTCCGGAAACGAGGGGAAGCACACCCGGGAAGTGCTCGCGGTATCCGGAACGGCGGCAGCGGTCACGATACTCGGCAACAGTATCGCGGGACTTGCCGCAATGCTCTTCGGACCGGCGGAAACCGCGTCCAGAATAGTGCTCAGCTCCTATGAGGCGGAGTGGCTCTACCAGGCGAATTACGGAGAATCCGCATATTACATGAGCCTTGTCCCGGCGGCGGACGCTGCGGCAGGCGTGTTCATCGTGGTAGTCCTGCTGGCGCTTTTCATGAAGCCGAAGAAGCAGGAGGTTCCCACAGAGGAATCTGCGGACTGATACCGGGGGTGTTGACAGTCGGAAAGTCGAATAAACTGCTGCGCGGCGCGGCGGCGCTGACTGCGGCATTACTGCTCGGCGGCTGCTCCGGCGCGTCGGTGGAGAATCTTCTCACTGCGCCGAAGCTGACCCAGGAGCAGAGCGAGATATACCAGGCGCTCATCAACAGCACGGGTAATTCCGTGAATCTGAAGTATCCTCGCGGCGGCGGATTCCGCTCGGCGTTCGTGCTCCAGAATATCGACGACGAGCCCGGGGAGGAAGCCCTGGTCTTTTACGAGAGCCAGTCGGTGCAGTCCGGCGAGAGTGCGCTGCGCATGAAGGTGCTGGATAAATACGACGGGCAGTGGCAGGCGGTCTACGACCTGGCATGCGTCGGCAGCGAGGTGGACAGTATCAGCTTCGCGAAGCTGGGCGACGGGAAGTGCACCGAGGTTATCGTGTGCTGCTCCATGCTGAACCAGACTGAAAAGACGCTGAGCGTGCTGAACTACAGCAGCGGAATCATCACGGAGCTTTACAACGGAAGTTACGCCTGCATGGAGGTCATGGATCTGAACTCCGACGGGCAGGACGAACTTATCACCGTGGTTCCGGACAAAACCACGCAGGTCGCTATGGCGATGATGTTCACAAAGAACGACGACGGACTGGTGAAGCTCAGCGAAACTCCGTTCGGAGGCACCGGCGCGGATTTCGTCGGCGTGACGAAGGGTCAGCTGGCGGAGGATACCACGGCGCTGTTCGTGGATTACAGCCGGGGCAACGGGCAGTACGGCACGGACGTGCTGTATTGCAGGAACGGAAGGCTGATGACGCCGGTGAATTTCCTCGCCGGGGAAGAGGGGACGCGCACCAACGCGATCTCCCGGTTCACCAACGATTACATGACGGATATACGCAGCACCGACATCGACGGCGACGGATTCCTGGAGATACCGTCCATGGTGCCGCTGCCGGGCTATGAAACGCTGACGCGCTCCGAACAGCTGTGCGCGGTAGCGTGGTATACCGTGAAGAACAATTGCTACGAGCAGGAATACTACAGCTATTACAGCAGCAAGTACAACTTCGCGCTGCTGTTCCCGAGCCGCTGGCAGGGAGTCGTGACGGCTGTGGTGAATTCCCAGGACAACGAGATAATATTCATATCCTACAGCCAGGATACCGGGCTGGAGGTCAACGACAGCACCGAGCTCATGCGAATCCGCACCATCGACAAGGACGACACCGAAGCGCTGGTGAACTCCAAGGATTATCACATGATCGGCGAGAACGAAGAGAACATAATCTGCTGCAAGGAAACCACCGGCTATCTCACCGGAAAGCTTGCGCTGACCGAGAGCGAGCTGAGGGACAGTTTCATCGTGCTGTGACGCAGAAAGGGAGAATATGAAGAGAATTCTGGTATGCGAGGACGAGGACGCTATCCGCGATTTCGTCGTGATAAACCTTGTGAGGTCCGGATATGACGTGGTGGACGTATCCTGCGGCGAGGACGCCGTGAAGGTCTACACCGAGCAGAACGGCAATTTCGACGTCGCCCTGCTGGATATCATGATGCCCGGCATGGACGGCTTCGCGCTCTGCCGCTGGATACGGGAGCAGAGCAGCGAGATAGGAATAATCATGCTCTCCGCCAAGAGCCAGGAGATGGACAAGGTGAACTGCCTTATGATCGGCGCGGACGACTACGTCACCAAGCCGTTCAGTCCGTCGGAGCTGGTGGCGAGGGTGGACGCCATCTACCGCCGCGTGAATGTTAGCCAGTCCCGGCAGGAGGCGGTGCGCAACATCACCTCCGGTCCCTTCACGCTGGATCACCAGAGCCGCACCGTGCTCAAGAACGGCGAGCCGGTGGAGCTGACCCAGGTGGAATACCACATCATGGAGTTTCTGCTCAAGAACCGCGGCACCGCGCTGGACAGAAAGACGATACTCCACCATATCTGGGGCGAGGCTTACTTCGGTGATGACAAGGTGGTCGATGTGAATATACGACGGCTGCGGATGAAGATCGAGGAGGACCCCTCCAATCCGCAGTACATACAGACGATATGGGGCTTCGGCTATAAGTGGAACGGCTGATGGACAACAGAACAATGCGCGTGGGTCTGCGCAGCTCCATTGCCGGACGATGGATGTTCAATACGCTCAGCGTGGTCGGGATTCTTCTGGTCATTGCGAACGTCTGCATTTACTACTTCACACGGATGTACTACTACGGCTCGGCGGAGAACTACCTGGTGTCCGAGGCTAATGCCACGGCGACGGTGCTCTCCAGGCTGTACGAGGACATGGCGGTGAACTACTCCTCCGAGGTGCGGGAGCTTATCGAGGGCTTCGACAAGAAGGAGCAGATGGAGATGATGTCCATCAACAGAAGCGGCGAGGTCACCCTCAGCAGCAGCGGATTCTCCCCGGACGAAAGCTACAACATGCCGGACTACGACATGGCGATGAAGGCAGACGACGGCGTGGGAATATTCCATGGATATGAGAACGGCGAGAACATCATCGCCGTCACCGTCACCATCGCGCAGCCCAGCTCCAATTACAACGCGCTGCGGTACGTCACCTCCATGAAGCAGGTGGATTCCCAGCTGGGAACGATAATGCTTGCCGCTGTCATGGTGAGCGCGGCGGTTATCCTGCTGGTAATAAGCAGCGGAATGTACTTCGTCAAATCCATCTGCGTTCCGCTCATGCAGATAAGTGTGACCGCGAAGAAGCTTGCTAAGGGTGACTTCTCGGAGCGTATCGCAATACGGAATAACGACGAGATAGGCGAGCTTTCCCGGGTGTTCAACGACATGGCGGACGAGCTTGAGAATTCCGAGGCGATAAAGAACGATTTCATTTCATCGGTCAGCCATGAACTGAGAACTCCGCTGACGGCGATAAAGGGCTGGAGCGAAACGCTCCAGGCAGGCTACGACGAGGACACCTACCGCAAGGGAATGACGGTCATCACTCACGAAACCGGCAGACTTGAGGGAATGGTGGAGGAACTGCTGGATTTCTCGCGGATACAGAACGGCAGATTCACCCTCCAGATGGCGAACATAGACATCATCGCGGAACTTGACGACGCCCTGCTGATATACACCGACAAGGCGCGCAAGGAGAACAAGACGATACACTACACCGAGCCGGAATTCCTGTGCGTGGTATACGGCGACAAGAACCGGCTGCGGCAGGTGTTCATCAACGTTATCGACAATGCGATAAAATACTCCGACCCCGGTGGAAGCGTGGACATCAGCGTTGAAAAGGGGACGGACACCCTGACGATCACCGTTGCGGATACCGGAATCGGTATCGCGGCGGCGGACCTTCCGAAGGTCAAGGCGAAATTCTACAAGGCGGACAATACCCGTCGGGGCAGTGGAATAGGGCTTGCGGTGGCGGACGAGATAATCTCCATGCACGGCGGCACCCTGGATATCGACAGCGTGCTCGGAAAGGGCACCACCGTGACGATAACGCTGCCGCTCAAGCAGATGAACGAAAGGAGCGACCCTGATGGGGAGTAAGAATACAGGAAAAAAGACCACGATAGGCGGACAGGCGCTTATCGAGGGCGTAATGATGAAAGGCGTATCCAAGGGCGCGATGGCGGTCCGCATGAAGGACGGCTCCATCGACGTGGACGAGTGGGATATCAAGCCGAAGAAATGGTACAACAAGTGCCCGGTTATCCGTGGCAGCATTAATTTCGTGCAGCAGCTGGGCGAGGGCTACAAGTGCCTGATGAAATCCGCTGAAAAGAGCGGAATGCTGGACGATGAGGAGGAAGAAGAGCCGTCAAAGTTCGAGAAGTGGCTTGACGAGAAGTTCGGCGACAAGCTCACCGGAGCAATCATGGCGGTTGCGATGGTAATTGGCATCGCACTGGCGGTATTCCTGTTCCTGCTTGTTCCAAGCTATCTGTTCACCTGGATAGAGAACCTGCTCCCCACGCAGCCTCTCGGCGGACTTGAGAGCGTCCTGCCGGGACTTCCGGCAGGGAGCACGCTGCTGGTGAAATCGGTGGATATCTCCATGTGGCGCACCACCTTTGAGGGAATAATCAAGATCGTGATTTTCGTGGCGTATATGTGGGTGACCTCCAAGACGAAGGATATGCACAGAATGTACCGCTACCACGGCGCCGAGCACAAGACCATCGCCTGCTACGAAGCCGGGAAGCCCCTCACCGTGGAGAATGTGCGCCCGATGACGAGATTCCACCCGAGATGTGGCACCAGCTTCATCATCATTACGCTGCTGGTGAGCATTCTGGTGTACAGCGTGGTGCCGATCACTCCGGAGCTTTTCAAGAGCTGGCTCCACCTCGGCAGCGACAACATCGCGATACTTCTCCGTACGGTATGCAAGCTGATACTGCTGCCGTTTGTGGTGGGATTCGCATATGAGCTTATCCGTATCGCCGGACGTCACGACAACATCGTGACGAGGATATTCTCCGCCCCCGGACTGTGGATGCAGCGCATAACCACCAAGGAGCCTGACGACAGCATGATCGAGGTGGCTATTGCCGCGGTAACTCCCTGCCTGCCCAGGGAAGGCGAGGACGACAACTGGTGAGCGGCATGAATATCGGCGAACTGCTGAGGGAATGCACGCAGTCCCTCTCGGAGGGCGGAAACGACAATGCCCGGTTTGAGGCGGAGCAGCTCATAATGCGGTTCTGCGGCGTCACGCGGAACGACATGCTGATATTCCCGGCACGTCCGGTGACGGGGGCGCAGGCGGAATCCGTGCGTCAGGGGACTGCCCGGAGGAATTCCGGAGAGCCGCTGCAATACATTCTCGGCGAGTGGGAGTTCTACGGGCTGCCTTTCGAGGTGGGGCCCGGGGTTCTTATTCCGCGGCAGGATACCGAAACGATAGCGGAGCTTGCGCTGGGATTCGTGAAATCCCACCCGGGGGACGGATTCCAGGCGGCGGACTTATGCGCCGGGAGCGGCTGCATCGGAATTACGCTGGCGGCTCTGGGGAAAGTCCCGGTGCGCCTGGTGGAGCTTTCGGACAGGGCGCTTGAATACCTGCGCAGGAACATCGCACTGAACGGAGTTTCCGACCTGTGTGAGGCTGTTCAGGGGGACGTGCTCTCCGACCGGACGGCAGAGGAAATGCCGCTGTGCGACCTGATAGTCACGAATCCGCCGTACCTTACGGAAAAGGATATGCGGGAACTTCAGACGGAAGTGAAGTTCGAGCCGGAAACGGCGCTTGCCGGCGGCGTGGACGGGCTGGACTACTACCGCAGAATGATACCGCTGTGGAGCGGAAGACTGAAGCCCGGCGGAATGCTGGCGGCGGAAATAGGCATGGGTCAGGAATCTGACGTCATGCAGATGTTTGAGGAATGCGGAATGCGCGCACAGTACAAGAAGGACCTGTGCGGAGTTATCCGTGTGATATACGGAATAAAAGACGGAGGTAATCATAATGGCTGACAAGAAAAAGGCGGCGGCGCCGAAGCCCGTCGTAAGAGTTGTTGACCCGGCGGAGCGCGAAAAGGTGCTCAAGAGCGCGATGGCGCAGCTGGAAAAGAAATTCGGCGAGGGCACCGTAATGTTCATGGGCGAGAACCGCCACATGGATATCGAGTGCATTTCCACCGGCTCCCTCATGCTTGACCTGGCGCTGGGTATCGGCGGACTTCCGCGCGGACGTATCATCGAAATATACGGTACTGAGTCCTCCGGTAAGACCACCATCTCCCTCCAGGCGGTAGCCGAGGCGCAGAAGGCAGGCGGCATGGCGGCATTCATCGACGTGGAGCACGCCCTTGACCCGGTTTACGCGAGAAAGCTTGGCGTTGACGTGGATAACCTGCTGGTTTCCCAGCCGGACACCGGCGAGCAGGCCCTGGAGATCATCGAAACGCTGGTACGCTCCGGCGCCATCGACATAATCGTACTGGACTCCGTTGCCGCCATGACGACCAAGGCGGAGATAGACGGCGATATGGGCGACGCGCATGTCGGAGTGCAGGCAAGACTGATGTCCCAGGCGATGAGAAAGCTCACCGCAGTCATCAGCAATACCAACACCGTGGCAATATTCATCAACCAGATACGCGAGAAGATCGGCGTGATGTACGGCAATCCGGAAACCACTCCCGGCGGCCGTGCGCTGAAGTTCTACTCCTCCGTGCGCATTGAGGTGCGCCGCGGTGAGCCTATCAAGGACGGCGGCGAGATAATCGGAAACCGCACCAAGTGCAAGGTTGTGAAAAACAAGGTGGCTCCACCCTTTAAGACTGCGGAGTTCGATATTCTGTACGGTCAGGGCGTTTCCAAGATGGGCGAGATCGTGGACACCGCGGTGGAATTTGAGATCGTGAAGAAGAGCGGAAGCTGGTTCAGCTACAACGACATGAAGATCGGTCAGGGCCGCGACAAGGTGCTGGATTACCTCAAGAACAACGCGGATATCTGCGCCGAGATCGAGGGGAAGATCCGCGAGGAATTCGCGAAGAACTCCTCCCTGCTTGACAGCCTGACATCGGACGATGAGGAATCCGGCGAGGGTGCGGAGGTATCCGCAGAAGGCGCGGATTCCGCAAAGAAGCCTGCAAAGAAGCCGGCGGAGGATTCAGACGATGACGACTACGCAGAGTTTTCCCCGGAGGATATTGAATAAGCGATGAAACGGCTTTCGGACTACCGCGGCGATAATTTCAGCGGCGGCAGGATCACGGAACTTTCGCTGTACAAGGGCGACACCTACAAGCTGGAGCTTGAGGGGGGAACGACGTTCTTCCTGAACTGCGCGCTGGTGGCGGATTACGACCTGTACGAGGGCGGCGAGATGGACTCGGAGCTGCTGGAAAAGCTACAGCGCGCGGACAATATGCGCAAGGCGAAAAAGCGCGCGCTGTACCTGCTGGGCAGCCGCATGTACTGCTACGGCGAGCTTTACAAGAAACTGCTCCCCACCTACGGGGAGGAGGCTTCCCGGGCGGCTGCGGACGCAATGCAGGAGTACGGCTACATCGACGATGAGGACTATGCCCGTAAGCTTGCGGAGCGCCTTATACGCGGCAAACGCTACGGCATGGGAAAGACCCGGTGGGAAATGCAGCGCCGGGGACTTGACAAGAATCTCATCGAGGACGTGCTGACGGAGTACTCCGAGGACGACATCGACGAGGAGATAATGCACCTTCTGCAGACGAAATACAGCGAAAAGCTGGACGACCCGGACGACCGGCGGCGCACGATGGCGGCGCTGGCGCGGAGAGGCTACGGCTGGGGCGAGGTGAAGCGCTGCATGGAACGCTGCGCGGAACTTACCGAAGATGAAGAATTTGAGGACTGACTGGAGAGAATGGAGTAAATGAGCAATAAGATCAAGGTCGCAATGGTGTCCCTGGGATGTTCAAAGAACCAGGTGGACGCCGAGCAGATGATGGCGAAGATAGCAGACAGGGGCTACGCATTCGTGGCGGAGCCGGGCATGGCGGATATAGTCCTGGTGAACACCTGCGGATTTATCCAGTCCGCAAAGGAAGAGGCGATAGGCTGGATAATGGAGCTTATCGACCTCAAGAACGAGGGCAGGATAAAGCGCATAATCGTCACCGGCTGCCTCAGCGAGCGTTACCGCGACCAGTTCGCGGAGGAATTCCCCGAGATAGACGCGGTGGTGGGAATCGCGGAATACGGCAGGATCGCGGATATCGTGGACGGTCTGGTGGACTTCTCCAAGCCGGCGCACGAGGAGGGAACTCCGGCGGTGTGCTACTTCGGCAAGAAGGAGGAGCACAGCATGGAGGGCAAGCGCATTATCTCCACGCTGCCGCACTACGCCTACCTGCGTATCGCGGACGGCTGCGATAACTGCTGCACCTACTGCGCTATTCCGAAGATACGCGGCCGCTACAGAAGCCGCAGGATGGAGGACATCGTTGAGGAAACCAGGCTCCTCGCACAGGACGGCGTAAAGGAGATCGTGATAATCGCGCAGGACGTTTCCAGATACGGACTTGACCTCTACAACCGCCTTGCACTCCCGGAGCTTCTTGACAAGCTGTGTGAGATAGACGGGCTGAAGTGGATACGCATGCTTTACTGCTATCCGGAAAGAATAACCGACGAGCTTATCGACTGCATGAAGCGCCAGGATAAGATCGTGAAGTACCTGGATATTCCGATGCAGCACTGCGACGATGCAATACTCAAGCGAATGAACCGCAAATGTACCGGCGACAGTCTGCGTGAACTGGTGGCGAAACTACGCCGCGAGATTCCGGGCATTACGCTGAGGACTACCTTCATCACCGGATTTCCCGGGGAAACCGAGGAGCAGTTCAACGAGCTGGGTGAATTCGCCGAGGAAATGCGCTTCGAGCGCATGGGCTGCTTCGCCTACTCCGAGGAGGAGGGAACTCCGGCGGCTTCGTTCCCGGATATGGTGGACGAGGAGGTCCGCGAGCACCGCAAGGAGATCCTCGAGGAGCAGCAGGATACCCGCGTCGCGGAGATGTACAACGCGATGATAGGCAGCACTGACGAGGTGGTCGTGGAGGGCTACGACAAGTACCTAGCCGATGGCGGACTGTACTTCGGCAGAAGCGCGATGTTCGCCCCGGAGATAGACGGCATGATCTATTTCAGTGTTCCCCAGGGGGCAAAGAAGCCGCGTATCGGTGATTTCGTGAAGGTGCGCTTTGACGATGTGATAGACAACAATCTGCTGGGAGAAATGATATGAACCTACCAAACAAGCTGACGGTAATGCGCGTGGTCATGGTGCCGTTCTTTGTGGCATTCATGCTTATCGGCGCGATTCCGTACAATTACCTGTGGGCGCTGCTGGTATTCGCGGCGGCGAGCATAACCGACATGCTGGACGGAAAGATCGCCCGGAAATACAACCTGATAACCAACTTCGGTAAGTTTCTTGATCCGCTGGCGGACAAGATTCTCGTGGCTTCGGCGCTGATCTGCTTCGTGCAGCTGGGCTGGTGCAGCGCGTGGGTGACTGCGCTCATTCTGGCGCGGGAATTCGTGGTATCCGGCGTGCGTCTGGTCGCGGCTTCCAGCGACAAGAAGGTGGTCATCGCCGCAGGAATGCTCGGCAAGATGAAGACCGCCATGACTATGGTGGCGATCTGCGTGATAATCTTCATGTGGATACTTGTCCAGTTCGGCGCGATAACTCCGGAGGGCTTCCCGATACAGATTATCAGCGATATTCTGATGTACATTGCGGCAGCGCTCACGGTGGCTTCCGGTGTGCAGTACCTCTATGACTACCGGGAATTCATCGACCCGACAAAATAATTCGGAACAAAAAAAATGGCGGAATTTTCTCCGCCATTTTTTTAAATCATCCGCGCAAGCGGATACCATAATTCCGAATTAAAATAAGTATCATTTCCTGCCGGTATTCCGCATATGTTTTTATTGCCGCAGCCCTTCAAGAATCACCGCCGCCTGCGCACCGATTCCCTCGCCGGCAAGTCCGAGCCCCTCCTCGGTGGTCGCCTTAACGCTCACCAGTGAGATGTCGCAGCCGAATGCCGCCGCCAGGCTCTCGCGCATGGGGACGATGTATTTCGCCAGCTTCGGGCGTTCCGCAATTATCGTGATATCCAGGTTGCCAAGCCTATATCCGTGGGACTGCATGCGTGTAATTACCTCCGCCAGAAGCTTCATGCTGTCCGCGCCCTTGTACTGCGGATCGCTGTCCGGGAACAGCTTCCCGATATCCCCGAGCGCCAGCGCGCCGAGTATCGCGTCCATCAGGGCGTGTACCGCAACGTCCGCGTCTGAGTGCCCCAGAAGTCCCTCCTCTGATGGGATCTCCACACCGCAGAGCACGAGCCTGCGCCCGGGGACCAGTCTGTGTACGTCGTATCCTGTGCCGATTCTGAACATATAATACCTCGTCTGTCATTAAATCACTCTTGGGAGTTTCAGGCACTGCGCGCAGCCACGGCAGATTCCGCCTGTATTATAGGATACACTATTCCCACTGTTTTGTCAACAGTCCGCAGGACGGCACGCCGGAAATCTTGACGGACGGAAAGAAGAAAATTGCATATCCTGAGAAAATATTTTTGCATAACGGGTATTTCACCCTTGACATAACGTGAAAATTGTCTTATAATAGAAGTGTTAATTCATTAACGCCATAAAATCGTAAATTATGCGGTTTAAATCAATGCGCACACGCGCGTGAGCTTAACAGGAGGCAATTCAATGAGAGTTTATAACTTCAGCGCAGGTCCGGCAGTTCTGCCCGAGGAAGTTCTTAAGGAAGCGGCAGACGAAATGCTCGATTACAAGGGCACTGGCATGTCCGTTATGGAGATGTCCCACCGCTCAAAGGCATACGACGCCATCATCAAGGAAGCCGAGAAGGATATCCGCGACATCATGAACATTCCGGATAACTACAAGGTACTGTTCCTCCAGGGCGGCGCTTCCCAGCAGTTCGCGGCTGTCCCCATGAACCTCATGAAGAACAAGAAGGCAGCTTACATAATCACCGGTCAGTGGGCTAAGAAGGCTTATCAGGAAGCAAAGATCTACGGCGACGCAGTTGCAGTGGCTTCCTCCGCAGACAAGACCTTCTCCTACATTCCCGACTGCTCCGACCTCGATATCCCCGAGGACGCTGACTATGTATACATCTGCGAGAACAACACCATCTACGGTACCAAGTTCAAGACCCTCCCCAATACCAAGGGTCACACTCTGGTAGCCGATGTTTCCTCCTGCTTCCTGTCTGAGCCGGTTGACGTTACCAAGTACGGCGTTATCTACGGCGGCGTTCAGAAGAATGTAGGCCCCGCAGGTCTGGTTATCGCAATTATCCGCGAGGATCTCATCACTGACGATGTTCTCCCCGGAACTCCCACCATGCTCAAGTGGAAGACCCAGGCTGACAACGACTCCCTTTACAATACCCCGAACTGCTACGCTATCTACATCTGCGGCAAGGTATTCAAGTGGATCAAGAAGATGGGCGGCCTTGAGGCTATGAAGGCCCACAACGAGAAGAAGGCTAAGATCCTTTACGATTTCCTCGACCAGAGCAAGCTGTTCAAGGGTACTGTTGAGCCGAAGGACCGTTCTCTGATGAACGTTCCGTTCGTAACCGGCAACGAGGAGCTTGACGCTAAGTTCGTCAAGGAGGCTACTGCGGCTGGCTTCGTAAACCTCAAGGGTCACAGAACTGTCGGCGGCATGAGAGCTTCCATCTACAACGCTATGCCTATCGAGGGCGTTGAGAAGCTTGTTGAATTCATGAAGAAGTTCGAGGCTGAGAACGCCTGATTTAATCTGATCAAAGGAGATCATGACATGATAAACGTACTTACACTCAACAAGATCGCCGCATGTGGCACCGACCTGCTCGACAAGAGCAAGTACACCGTCGGCGATGATATCGCAAATCCTGACGCAATCCTGGTACGCTCCGCTTCCATGCACGAGATGGAGCTTCCGGCTAACCTGCTGGCAGTAGCAAGAGCAGGCGCAGGCGTAAACAATATCCCGATCGACAAGTGCAGCGAGCAGGGCGTTGTAGTATTCAACACCCCCGGCGCTAACGCAAACGCCGTTAAGGAGCTGGTTATCGCAGGCCTGCTGCTGTCCTCCAGAAAGATCCCGGCTGCTATGGACTGGATCAAGACCCTCAAGGGCAAGGGCGACGAGGTAGGAAAGCTGGTCGAGAAGGGCAAGAGCCAGTTCGTAGGTCCTGAGATCATGGGCAAGAAGCTCGGCGTAATCGGTCTGGGCGCTATCGGTATCCTGGTAGCCAACGCAGCTGCTGAGCTGGGCATGGACGTTTACGGCGCTGACCCGTTCCTTTCCGTTGAGAACGCTCTCAAGCTCTCCGGCAAGGTACACTATGTAAAGAGCAACAAGGAGATCTTCGAGAAGTGCGACTACATCACCCTGCATGTTCCGGCTCTGCCCGACACCAAGGGAATGATCAATGCCGAGGCTATTGCTTCCATGAAGAAGACTGTACGCCTGCTGAACTTCGCAAGAGATACCCTGGTTGACGAGAAGGCTATCATCGACGCTCTTGCAAACGGCGGTATGGCTTGCTACGTTACCGACTTCGCTACCGATGGACTTATCGGTCTGGACGGCGTTGTTGCAATGCCGCACCTGGGCGCTTCCACTCCCGAGAGCGAGGATAACTGCGCAGTTATGGCAGTCAGGGAGATCACTGACTACATCGAGAACGGTAACATCAGGAACTCCGTTAACCTGCCGAATGTTGAGATGGCTATTTCCGGTAACGCAAAGATCTGCGTTATCCACAAGAACGCAGAGGGTCTGCTGAACAACATCACGGCTCCGGTTTCCGCCGCTGGTCTGAACATCGAGAACATGGTAAGCAAGTCCAAGAAGGACTACGCGTACACTTGCCTGGACGTAAAGGGCGACACCACTGGTATCGAGGCTGCTATCAAGGCTGTAGCAGGGGTTGTTTCCGTAAGAGTCATCAAGTAACCTGGAGATACGCTGAAAATGTCATTACACGGCACTGTGGGCTCACAGTGCCGTGTTTTTTCGTCACATTTAACAAAATATCTTTACTAACGTTGACATTGTCATGGTATTGTGTTACACTGATATATAAGGGATCAGAGAACGGCAGGAGGTGGCAGAATTGAACTTTGTGAATTATGCGGTCGAGTACGAGTACGCTGCGATGGGACTCCTGGCGGTGCTGTTCACGCTGTACTGCGCCCGGAAAAAGTACCCCGGCATGTCCAACCAGGTGTATGTCGGCATGATCGTGTGTACTTTCATGTCCTGCGTTATGCATGTCTTCGCCATCAAGACGCTGCCATATGCGGATTCGCTTCCGCTGGTGGTGAACTATGTTATACACATATCCTACCTTATATTCTACGACCTGGAAGCGGTACTGTATATGATGTACGTCATCGCCCTCACAAAGCGGAACAAGATGTCCAGGGCAAACATGATATTCACCTTCGCCGTCATAGCTGTGGAGTTGATACTTCTTGTCACGACTCCCTTCACAAAGCTGATAATCTACTTCGACGAGGGCATGAACTACTGCCACGGACCGCTGTTCTTCGCGTATCCAATCGTTGCCGGACTGCTGCTGGTGTATTCCACGGCGATGTTCATAAACTACCGCCGGAACCTCAGTGCCATGCAGGTGGTCACGGTGTCCATGTTCGTTGTGTGCATGGTGGGAGCTGCTCTGCTTCAGCTGTTCAAGCCGGAGCAGGTGGTCGGGAATTTCGCAGTATCCGCTTCGCTGGTCATGTTCCTTATCGTATTGCAGAATCCCGATGATTTCACCGACAAGGCGGCGGATTGCTTCAATTACGACGCGTTCTTCCTCAGCGTTGAGCGGCGTATCAACAATAACAGGAAGTTCAGTATCGTCGCGATCAGATTCGACGGGCTGAACTACATCAGCGGACTGTTCCATGTCGGCGAAAGGGGAGCGGCGTCCAGATCCATCGCGGCAATGCTCCAGGTGGAATTCCACACGCAGGAGATATACCACCTCGGCAACTGTGAATTCGCGCTGTTCACCAACGAGCGGCAGGGGCACACCGAGGAATTCCTCACGGAGCATATCCAGAGCCTGTTCGGCGACCCGGTCAGCGTGTGTGGAATAGAGGCTTCGCTCACGCCGAAGATATGCCTGGTGCGCTATCCGGATTTCGCGACCTCCGCGGAGGATGTGCGAGATTCCATAGAGTACACACTGCGCAGCACCAAAAAGGCGGAGGGCAGCGTGTTCGTTGCGACGACGGACTCCATCACCTCAAAGAAGCGTGAAATGCGCATACTCAGCACGATAAAGAACTCCATTGTGAACCGCAGCTTCGAGATGTACTACCAGCCGATCTACGCGCCGGCAGAGCACGGATTCGTGTGCTCCGAAGCGCTGATACGCATGCGCGACGAGGAGCTTGGCTTCGTCAGCCCGGAGGAGTTCATTCCGCTGGCGGAATCCAACGGAATGATCATCGAGATCGGCGAGATAGCTTTCCGCAAGGTCTGCGAATTCATGAAGAGCGGCAAGGCGCAGGCTCTGGGCGTGGAATACATTGAGGTCAACCTGTCCGCGCTCCAGTGCGTGCAGGATCAGCTTGCCGACCGGCTTATGGCAATCATGGAGGAATACGGCATAGATCCGGAGCAGATCAACTTCGAGATAACCGAAACCGCAGGTCTGGCGAACTACGACGTGCTGCTGCGGAATATGAAGAACCTCATTTCCCACGGCGTGACATTCTCAATGGACGACTACGGCACGGGATTCTCCACCGCGAACTACCTTATAACACTGCCGACAGACATCGTGAAGATCGATAAGAGTATTCTCTGGCCGGCGATGGAGAATCAGGAAGCATTCGTGATTCTACGGCATACGGTGGAAATGCTCAGCTCCCTCAACAAGAAGATCGTCGTGGAGGGCGTCGAGAATGCGGAGATGGCAAAGCTGCTGATAGACATGAACTGCGATTACCTGCAGGGATACTACTATTCAAAGCCTGTCCCGGAGGAGGATTATATCGCGTTCCTGGAGAAAAATCAGCAGATGGCAGGAAATCTGAAATAAATTTTTGAAAACCCCTTGACAAAGTGGGAAATGTGGTGTATAATGTTTGAGTAATAAAGCAGAGTCACCACACTCTCACCCGCCGGCGTATTTTCTGCCAGGCGCGGTAATGTTTAATGAGAATACGCCGTAAGGCATTCGGTTAAGCGTGAGCAGTGTGTGCTCACGCTTATTTTATTTCACAGCTGAAACGTAATCAAGAAAGGCGGTGCTTTGATATCGGCACGAAAGAACAGCTCATCAATGAGGAGATCCGTGAAAAGGAAGTAAGAGTAGTTGGCGCAGACGGCGAGCAGCTCGGCATTATGGCGACTGCGGACGCGCTTGCAAAGGCGATCGAGGCAGATCTTGACCTCGTTCTCATCGCTCCGACGGCAAATCCTCCGGTATGCAAGATCATGGATTTTGGCAAATACCGTTTTGAGCAGACCAAGAGGGAGAAAGAAGCCCGGAAGAACCAGAAGCAGGCTGAGGTGAAGGAGATCAAGATGTCGCTCAACATCGACACCAACGACTTCAACATCAAGGTAAAGAACTGCATCAAGTTCCTCCAGAACGGCGACAAGGTAAAGGTCACCATTCGCTTCAGACGTGCGAGAGAGATGTCGCACATGAATCTCAGCGAAGAGCTGATGAAGAAGTTCCTCGATGCCGTTTCAGAGTACGGCGGTTCCGAAAAGCCGTCAAAGCTCGAGGGCAAGAACTACGCGATAGTGCTCAGCCCCAAGAAATAAGACAGGCGCGGCGGAGCCACCGGCGACGCCCGAATAAAAACTCAAGGAGGATATCATAATGCCTAAGATCAAAACTCACAGCGGAGCGAAGAAGCGCTTCAAGCTGACAAAGAACGGTATGGTAAAGATGGGTCACACCAACAGACGCCACATTCTTACCAAGAAGTCCACAAAGCGCAAGAGAGGCCTGCGTGCTGGCGCATATGCAGACGTTACCAACGTAGCAGCTGTAAAGAGCCTTATTCCGTACAAATAATCAAGATGCGGAATATCCGCACGAACAAAATATCAGGAGGTAATGTATAATGGCACGCGTAAAGGGCGCACTCGCAACTCGCAAGAGAAGAAATAGAACATTAAAGCTGGCTAAGGGCTACTGGGGCGGCAAGAGCAGACTGTTCAAGACTGCCAAGGAAGCTGTTTGGAAGTCCGGTCAGTATGCTTACATCGGCAGACGTCTTAAGAAGAGAGACTTCAGAAAGCTCTGGATCACCAGAATCTCTGCTGCTGCTAAGTCCAACGGCATGAACTATTCCACTTTCATGAACGGTCTGAAGAAGGCTGGCATCACTCTGAACAGAAAGATGCTCTCCGAGATCGCAATCAACGACGCAGCAGGCTTCACTGCACTGACAGAGAAGGCTAAGGCAGCGCTTTAATCGTGATAATATCTCACGTTCTGTTCCGGGGCGTGAGATTTTTCGCTATGTAGGGGGATTTGCTCCATTGGTGATCACATCAAGAAAAAACGACGCTGTAAAGCGCTTCCGGGAGCTTCTCCGGGAGAAATCCGTACGGGACGCTCAGGGCGTTTTCGCCGTTGAGGGAGATCATCTCTGCGGCGAGCTTGCGAAGGGCGGATTCCGGATACTGACCGCTCTTATGACAGAGAACGCGGCGGTGAAATATCCCAAGACCGCTGCCGCACTTGGAAGCGCCGGCGAGGTGGTGGTGATATCCCAGGAGATCGCGGAATATATTTCCGATACAAAGGCTCCGCAGGGACTGTTTGCCATCGCCGAGAAGCCGCACTCCGACGGGATCCCGGACGGAGCCGGGCGGCTGGTGCTCCTGGACGGAGTGCAGGACCCCGGCAATGTCGGGACGATTCTCCGGACCGCCGAGGCGCTGGGATTCGACGGCGCTGCGCTATCGCCGGAGTGCGCCGATATCTGGTCGCCCAAGACGCTCCGGGCTTCCATGGGCAGCGTGTTCAGGCTGCCGTGTATTACCGGGGAGCTTCCGGGGATAATATCCGGGCTGAAAGAAATGGGGTTCCGGGTGTATGGCTCAATGCTGGACAGCTCCGCCGCTAAACTCGGGGAGCTTGAATTCCCGGAGCGCGCCGCAGTCGTCATCGGCAGCGAGGGCGCCGGGATTTCCGGTGCGACCGCGAAAGCCTGCGACCAGGCGGTGTATATCCCGATATCCGGCGCGGAATCGCTGAATGCCGGCGCCGCCGCGGCGATACTCCTCTGGGAGCTGTCAAAGCGCTGAACGATATTTTTAAGCTGGACATGACCTGCCCGGCTTATCCGCATATGTCTGCTGTGTGAACGCAGCAGGCAATGCAAAGCTATAAGCTGACTTTCGGTTTTGCATTGCCTAATGCCCTTTATGGGCGTAAATCCAAATTTAGGAGGAAACTCTGTGCCGCATCTTGTAATACTGGAGTCGCCGTCGAAGGCGAAAACCGTTAAGAAGTACCTCGGCGAGGGCTATGACGTAATAGCCTCCACCGGGCATATAATCGACCTGCCGAAGTCCAAGCTGGGCGTTGACGTGGAGCATGATTTCGCGCCGCAGTACGTCAATATGAAGGACAAGGCGGAGGTAATCAAGGAACTGAAAAAGCACGCCAAGGCAAGCGACATGATCTATCTCGCGACCGACCCGGACCGCGAGGGAGAAGCTATCGCGTGGCACTTGTCGCACCTGCTCAATATCGATGGCAGCGCACCTGTGCGCGTTACCTTCAACGAGATAACCAAGGCAGGCGTGCAGAATGGAATGGCGGCTCCGCGCTGCATCGACACGAACATCGTGGACGCGCAGCAGGCGCGCCGTATCCTGGACAGAATCGTGGGTTATAAGCTGTCGCCGTTCCTGTGGAAGAAGGTAAGGCGCGGACTGTCCGCCGGACGCGTGCAGTCCGTTGCGGTGCGCATAATCGTGGACCGCGAGAACGAGATACGCAGCTTCGTTTCCCAGGAGTACTGGAGCATTGACGCCAAACTCACCGCGTCCTCCTCAAAGAAGGCGTTCGCGGCGAAGCTGGCGGAGGTGGACGGCGAGAAGATCGCCATTTCCAGCCAGGAGGAGGCTGACAAGCTGCTGGAGCGCCTCAAGGGCGCGGAATTCATCGTCACCGGACTGAAGAAATCCCAGCGCAAGAAGCAGCCTGCTCCCCCGTTCACGACTTCCACCCTTCAGCAGGAGGCGAGCCGTCGGTATTCCTTCCAGGCGCGCCGCACCATGAAGGCTGCGCAGGAGCTGTATGAAGGTATCGACGTTGCTGGAATGGGCGCCGTGGGTCTTATCACCTACATGCGTACCGACTCGCTGCGTATCTCCGACGAGGCGAAGGCGGCTGCCGCTGACCTTATCAGGGAGATGTACGGCACGGAATACCTGCCGGAAAAACCCCGGGTGTTCAAATCCAAGAGTAATGCACAGGACGCCCACGAAGCAATCCGTCCGACCACCGTCAGCCTGACTCCCGACAAGGTGAAGGCTTCCCTCACGAACGACCAGTACAAGCTGTATAAGCTCATCTGGGAGCGCTTCATGGCGAGTCAGATGCAGAATGCTGTGCTGGATACCGTGGCTGTGGATATCGCTGCGGCAGGCTGCCTTTTCAAGAGCAGCGGATATTCCGTCAAGTTCGATGGATTTACGCGCCTGTACGAGGAAACCAGGGATTCGGACGGCGAGCAGACCGGCGCCCTTCCAAGACTGGAAAAAGGCGAGAAGCTCACCGCAAAGGAAGTTCTGGGAAATCAGCACTTCACCCAGCCCCCGGCGCGCTACAACGAAGCCTCCCTCATCAAGGAGCTTGAGGAGAACGGAATAGGCAGACCGTCCACCTACGCGCCGACAATATCCACGATACTGGACAGACACTACGTTGAGCGAGAGCAGGGTAATCAGCTGAAGCCCACCTCCCTGGGCGAGGTCATCACTGAACTGCTCAAGGACCATTTCAACAACATCGTTGACGTGAAGTTCACCGCGAAGATGGAAACATCCCTTGATGATATTGAGCACGGCGACAAGAACTGGGTGGAGGTGCTCCGCAAGTTCTACGACGGATTCGCCAAGACCCTCGAGAAGGCGGAAGCCGACATGGAGGGCAAGCGCGTGAAAGTCCCGGACGAGCCGACGGATATAATCTGCGAGGAATGCGGCAAGCCCATGGTCATCAAGATAGGACCTTTCGGAAAGTTCCTGGGGTGCAGCGGATTCCCGGAGTGCAAGTTCACCAAGAAGATAGTCACCGAAACCAAGGGCAGCTGCCCGAGGTGCGGCAAGAAGATGCTGGCGAAGAAATCCAAGAAGGGCAAGCCATTCTATGGCTGCGAGGATTACCAGAACTGTAACTTCATGACCTGGGACCTGCCGATAGAGGAGAAGTGTCCGCAGTGCGGCGCGTCCCTGTTCAAGAAATCCGGCAGAATGGGCAAGATATACTGCGCGAAGGAGGGCTGCGGATATGAGCGCCCCCTGGATTCCGCAGACAACGCAAAGGATAAGAACAATGACGGTTAAGGTTATCGGCGCAGGACTGGCAGGCTGCGAAGCGGCAGTACAGCTGGCGCGGCGCGGATTCGACGTGGAGCTGCATGAGATGAAACCGCAGAAGTATTCCCCGGCACACCACTATGAGGGATTCGCGGAGCTGGTGTGCTCCAATTCCCTCAAGGCGGCAAGACCCGAGAGCGCCTGCGGACTTCTCAAGGAGGAAATGCGCAGGTTCGGCTCCGTGATACTTGAGGCAGCCGAAAAGACCGCAGTCCCTGCCGGCGGCGCACTGGCGGTGGACCGCACGAAATTCTCCGACAAAGTGACGGGGATAGTCCGCAGCTTTCCGAATATACGGGTTGTCAGCGGAGAGGTCACCGAAATTCCGCAGAACAACGCGGTGATATGCACCGGTCCGCTTACTTCCGACGCGCTCGCTGAGAAGATACGCGGTATCTGCGGCGAGGGACTCAGTTTCTATGACGCGGCGGCGCCCATTGTTTCCGCGGAAAGCATAGATTTCAGCAAGGCATTTTATCAGACGCGATACGATAAGGGCGAGGCGGATTATGTCAACTGCCCGATGGACCGCGATGAATACCAGGCGTTCTACGACGCGCTGGTCACGGCGGAGAGCGCTCCGCTGAAGGAATTCGATCGCCCGGAAGAGAGCGCCGGAATGAAGGTGTTCGAGGGCTGCATGCCGGTGGAAGTACTTGCGAAGCGCGGATTCGAGAGCGTTCGCTACGGCTGTATGAAGCCGGTGGGACTTACCGACCCAAGGACGGGGAAGCGCCCATATGCCGTCGTACAGCTCCGCAAGGAGAACAAGGACGGTACGATGTACAACCTGGTGGGATTCCAGACGAACCTGAAATTTGGCGAGCAGAAGCGCGTATTTTCGATGATACCGGGGCTGGAGAACGCGGAGTTCGTCCGCTACGGCGTAATGCACCGGAATACATTTCTGGACAGCCCGAGGTTACTGGACAAGTGGTTCATGCTGCGTGGCTCCGACAATGTGTTCTTCGGAGGGCAGATGACCGGCGTGGAGGGCTACGTTGAGAGCGCGGCTTCCGGGATCATCGCCGGCAGGGCGCTGGCTGACAGGCTTTCCGGGAAGACTCCGCTGGAGCTTCCTCATACGACCATGCTGGGGGCGCTGTGCAGCTACATCAGCGACCCGACCGTGGAGAACTTCCAGCCGATGGCGAGCAGCATGGGGATCCTTCCCGGACTTGACAGGGTGATAAAGGGCAAGCAGGAGCGCTACGCGGCGCTGGCGCAGAGGGCGCTTTCCGATCTGGACAGGGCTCTTTCTGATAGTGAGGATACATAATTATGAAGATCGTTATAGATGGATTTGGCGGCGACAATTCCCCGGACGAAGTACTCAAGGGCGCGGCTCTTGCCGTGAATGAACTCGGTATCGACATCGCGATAACCGGCGATGAGAAGCTTCTCATGCAGCGCATGAAGGAACTGAATATCTCCGACAGCCACATCGAGCTTGTTCCGGCGGAGGGCGTCATCACCACCGAGGACGCACCCAAGTCGGTTATCAAGGAGAATTCCGGGACTTCCATGGGCAAGGCGCTGTACTACCTGGCGGACGGCAATGCGGACGCATTCATCAGCGCCGGAAGCACCGCCGCGATAGTTGTCGGCGGAACCATGGTCGGCAAGAGGATAAAGGGCGTCAAGAGGACCGCACTGGTACCCCTCATGCCTTGTCTTGGCGGAGGAAGATACGCTGTTGTTGACGGCGGCGCAAACCTGGAGTGCAGACCCGAAATGCTTCAGCAGTTCGCAGTTCTCGGCAGCATATTCATGGAAAAGACCATGGGGATAGAGAAGCCCAGGGTAGGTCTGCTGAACATCGGCACCGAGGAGGAAAAGGGCAGGGAACTGGAGCACGAAACAGTAAAGCTGCTGCGCAATACTCCCTCCATCAACTTCCTGGGATATGTCGAGGGGCGCGACGCACCAGTCGGCAAAGTGGACGTGCTGGTGACCGACGGATTTACCGGAAATGTGTTCCTGAAGGCGTGCGAGGGTATGGGAATACTGATGAAGCAGTCCCTCAAGAGCATGTTCTTCGCAAACCTCAAGACAAAGATCGGCGCGCTGTGCGTGAAGAAGCAGCTCGGCGACATTGCAAGGCAGCTGGATTACAAGACCATCGGCGGCTCTCCGCTGCTTGGTACCGCGAAGCCCGTATTCAAGGCGCACGGAAGCTCGGACGCAGTGGCATTCCTGGGCGCTTTCAGACAGGCGAAGATGTTCGTTGAGAAGAACGCGATAGAGGAAATGACGAGTGCCATCGCCGCCCTCGGAGTAAAGGAAGAGGCTTGATATGTCGGATTTCAGTCAGCTTGAACAGGCTATAGGCTACACATTTAAGGACAAATCATATCTCCGGGGCGCAATGACCCACTCCAGCTATTCCGGCGGCAAGAACAACGGAAGCAACGAGCGCCTGGAGTTCCTGGGCGACAGCGTGCTCCAGATAACGGTGTCGCTGTATCTATACACAAATATGACCACGGTGCCGGAAGGCGGACTGACCAAGCTGCGCGCCTCCATCGTGTGCGAGAATTCGCTGTACAACTTTGCGAAGCGAATTTCCCTGGGAGATTATATCCTGCTGGGAAAGGGCGAGGAAATGACCGGAGGGCGCGAGCGGCGCTCAATTCTGGCGGACGCCTTTGAAGCGCTCATTGCGGCAATATTCCTCGACGGAGGAATGGACGAGGCGCAGAAATTCATCATGAAGTTCATGCCGTCTATTGAGGCGATAAAGAGCGGCAAGGTGAAGCTGGGCGACTACAAGACCATTCTCCAGGAGATAATCCAGCAGAACCCGGAGGAGAAGATATCCTACCAGGTGACGGAGGAAGAGGGCGAAGCGCACCACAAGACCTTCAGCGCAGAGGTAATGCTGAACGGTCAGAGTATCGGCGCAGGCACCGGACAGAGCAAGAAGGAAGCCGAGCAGGCTGCCGCCAAGGAAGCAATCGGATTAATGGGATATGAAACGGACTAACATCTCGGTATTCATTCCGCACATCGGCTGCCCCCACAGGTGCAGCTTCTGCGACCAGCGGAGCATTTCCGGCGCGGCGCACGCCCCCTCCCCGGAGGAGGTTTCCGCACTGCTGGAGGAGCAGGCTCCCCACCTTGCGGAGAGGGGCATGCAGGCAGAGATAGCCTTCTTCGGAGGGAGTTTCACGGCAGTCCCCCGGGACTATATGACGAGCCTGTTGGAGTGCGCGCATTCCGCTGTTCATAAGTACCCGGAGGTTTATGTCGGGATACGCTGCTCCACTCGCCCGGACTGCGTTGACGGGGAGATAATCGCGCTGCTGAAGAAGTACGGCATGACCGCGGTGGAACTGGGCGCGCAGTCCATGTCCGACGAGGTTTTGCAGATGAACGGGCGCGGACACTCCGCCGAGGACGTCCGCCAGGCTTCGCGGCTTATCCGGGAGAGCGGAATTTCCCTGGGACTTCAGATGATGACCGGGCTTTACGGCGACACCGAGGAATACGTCCGCAGGACCTGCCGGGAATTCATCGCGCTGAAGCCGGATACGGTGCGCGTTTATCCCACGGTAATTCTGAAGCACACGCGGCTGGGGAAGCTGTTTGAGAGCGGCGAGTACCGCAGCTTCGGCTTCGAGCAGACCGTGGATCTGTGCGCGGAGCTGCTACGGGATTTTACCGCGGCAGGAATACGCGTGATACGCATGGGGCTTCACGCCTCACAGGAAGTTGAAAGAGAAATGCTGGGGGGAGTGTACCACCCGGCGTTCCGGGAAATAGTGGAGAGCAGGCTGTTCCTTAACGACATGAAGCAGAAGCTGCTCGCTATGGACAGGGGACATTATGTGATATATACCGACAGCCGGAATATCAGCAGGGCTGTCGGACAGAAGCGCAGCAACATCGCGGCTCTGCACGGGCTTGGCTACGATGTGGAGGTGAAGCCGCTGGACGGGGCTTACATCGAGGTGCGCTGATAAGCGAGGAATGTGAATGTTTTTTAAGTCACTGGAGATACATGGGTTCAAATCCTTTGCGGACAAGACCGTACTGAATTTCGACGCCCAGACCACCGCCGTCGTCGGCAGCAACGGCAACGGTAAGAGCAACATAAGCGACGCCCTGCGCTGGGTTATGGGAGAGCAGGGCGCAAAGACCCTGCGCGGTGAGAAGATGGAGGACGTTATCTTCCACGGTACCACCGACCGCAAACCCATGGGATTCGCCAAGGTCGCGCTGTGTATCGACAATACCGACCGTGCGCTCGCCGTGGACGCCGACGAGGTGACTATCTCCCGTAAGCTTTACCGCAGCGGCGAGAGTGAGTACCTCATCAACGGCGCGAAGTCCAGACTCAAGGACATTCAGGAAATGCTGCTTGGCACCGGACTCGGCAGGGACGGATATTCCATCATCGGTCAGGGCAGGGTCGCCGAGATAGTCAACGCACGCGGAACTCAGCGCCGCGAGATATTCGAGGAAGCCGCCGGAATTTCGCTGTTCCTGCACAAGAAAGCAGAGGCTGAAAAGGAACTCGAGAGCGCCGAGGAGAATATTCTGCGCCAGAAGGACATAATAAGGCTTGACGAGGAGCGCCTGCCGGTACTGAAGAAGCAGTCAGAGAAGGCGGTGCTCGCCGCGGAGCTGCTCGACCAGAAGAAGAAGCTTGAGATATCCGTCGGCGCGGCGCACTACGAGGAGCGCCGGAATGCAATAAAGAAGCTGGACGACGACCTGCTGCTGAACCGCGCAGAGTGCGAGCACTACGACAAGGACGCAGAGAAGCTACAGGACAGCATTGACGCCAGCACCGAGCAGAAGCAGCGGCTCCAGGCGGAGCTTGAGAGATTCCGCCGCAGCCGTGACGCGGTGAATACGGAGCTTGCGGAGAAGCGCTCCAGCATTCAGGTGCTGGAAAACGACCTCATGCACAACTCCAACCGCCGGAAGGAGCTTGCGGAGCAGATCGCCCACGCAGAGGAGAGCAGCCGCAGCTTCGACGAGGGAATAAAGGAATTCCAGCAGAAGATCGAGGAGAAGCAGCAGGAGCTTTCAGCAATGGATCAGCGCCGCGCGGAGCTTCAGCAGAAGCTTTCCGAGATCGCAGAGCAGAATGCCGAGAGCGACAAGGCGTATTCTGCACTGGATCAGCAGCTTGCCCAGGCATACCGGGAGCGCAGCGAAGCGGACGTGAAGTCCGCCCAGGCGGAGCACTCCGCGCAGGAGGCAGAGGAGCAGAAGCAGACCTTTATAAATGACGCAGCGAATGCGGAAAGCAAGCTGCGTGAATATACAGACAGCCGGGAGAACGCGCAGAAGCAGCTTGCGGATATCGACGAGAAGCGCTCCGCCATGCAGAACAAGCTTGCAGGTTATCAGCGGCTGAACGACGGCAAGGTGCGCCGGATGAACGACGCGAAATCCGAAGCAGACAGGGTGGCGGACGAGCTTGACACCAAGCAGAAGCGCTACAAGCTGCTGGAGGACGTGGAGAAGTCCATGGAGGGCTACACCCACAGCGTCAAGGAGCTGATGAGAGCCTCTAGACAGGGGCGTATCGGCGGAATCCACGGCACGGTGGCGGACGTGGTGAGCATGGACGACCGCTATGTCGCGGCAATAGAAACCGCGCTGGGCGCCGCAATGCAGAACATCATCGTGGACAACGAGGAAACCGCCAAGCGCTGTATCCGCTTTCTGAAGGAAACCAACGCCGGGCGTGCGACAATGCTCCCCATGACGGCGATGAAGGGGCGCTACCTCAACGAGCCGAGATTGCAGTCCGAGCAGGGATTCGAGGGCATTGCCAGCGATCTTGTGGAATGCGACGGGGATTACCAGAACATAATCCGCTATCTGCTGGGACTCACGGCGATAGTTGACGACATCGACACGGCGGCATTCCTCAGCAAGAAATACGGAGCAAAGTTCCGTATCGTCACGCTGGACGGTCAGGTCGTGAACGCCGGCGGTTCCTTCACCGGAGGAAGCCGCAGCAGCGGTGCGGGAATCATCTCCCGTAAGCAGGAGAAAGACGCGCTTTACACCGAGGTCATCGCCCTGCGCAAGACACTGGCGGAAAAGACCGAGGCGTACCGTCAGTACCAGGCGGAGGCGGCAAAATTCGGCGTGGAGATCGAGGGCATGGAGGACGAGCTGAAATCCCTGGATACTCAGGAGATCAGCGCCCGTGCCGAGGCTTCCAAATACGACATGCTCATTGAGCAGCTTTCCCAGCAGGGGGAATCCGCGCGCAGTGCGCTGGAGCGCTTCGATGTGCAGATCGCACAGTACAGGAAGCAGCTTGAGGAAAGCGCCGCAGTTGTCCGGGAATGCGACGGGCGTATCGCGGAGCTGACCGAGCAGCAGAAGCAGTCCGGCAGCGAGCGCGAAACCGCGGCGGCTCATCTGAAGGAGCTTTCCGACAGCCTTTCCCAGCTGAATATAGACCGTGTGGCAGGCGAGAAGGACATAGACGCGTTCCGGGTGGAAATACGCACCCGGGAGGAGAACCGGCGCGCGCTGTTCCAGAGCAGCGACAGCTACAAGGAAACCGTGGCGGCACTGGACAAGGACGACGACCGGATTCGCCTTGAGATAGAGCGCGTAAAGAAAGAGATAGAGCAGCACAGCGGCGAACTCACCGACAAGGAGGCTGACATCAGCCGTTCCATGGCGGAGATAGAGAAGCTGGAATTCGCGATAGGGCAGATGCACCGGGATATCAACGAAGCGGTGTCCAACAAGGAGCATTTCTCGAAGGAGATCGCAAGACTGGAGGAGCGCCGTACCGGCGAGGTGAAGGAGCAGGAGCGCATTGTTTCAATGCTGCTTGACAGCTACGACCTCACCGTGTCGATGGCAATGGAGCAGGCGAAGCCGCTGGAGAATCTGATGATGGCGGAGAACGACCTGGAAGCCCTCCGCAAGAAGATATCCTCCCTGGGCAGCATAAATATGGAGTCCATTGAGGAATACCGCGCGGTATCCGAGCGGTTCAAGTTCCAGACCGCCCAGCTTGAGGATATCGAGAAGAGCAAGAGGGAGCTGGAGCGGCTCATTTCCGACCTGACGGAGGATATCAAGACGCGGTTCCTGAACAGCTTTGAGGAGATAAACAAGAGCTTTAAGGAGATCTTCGTCAGCATATTCGGCGACGGAGCCCACGGCGAGCTGAAACTCACCGACCCGGAGGACGTGCTGAATTCTGGCATTGAAATACTGGCGGCTCCGCCCGGAAAGGTCATCAAGAACCTTATCTCACTTTCCGGCGGCGAGCAGACGATGGTCGCCATCACGATCTATTTCGCGATACTCAAGCACCGCCCGACGCCGTTCTGTATGCTGGACGAGGTGGACGCGGCGCTGGACGACGTTAATGTTGACAAGTACATCACATATCTTAACCAGTTCAGCAGCCAGACCCAGCTGATGGTGATCACCCACCGCCGCGGAACTATCGAGGGCTGTAAGGTGCTCTACGGAGTGTTCATGCAGGAGAAGGGCGTATCCAGACTGCTGCGCCGCGACCTCGCGGACGAGCTGGACGTTGAGCTGAAGTAACGGAGGTACTATGGGATTTTTCGATAAATTCAAGAAAAAGAAGAAGCAGGAGGAAGCCGATGAAGAGATCATCAGCCAGACCGAAGCAGAGCAGGCTGAAGCGGCTGACGATAGCGTTCCCGGGGAGGGGCAGCCGGAGCAGTACTCTCCGCAGCCGGCTCCCGAAGCTGAAACAGCGCCCGAAGAGCCGCTGACCTCCGATGAGCCGGAGGCACAGGAATCACCGGAAATTACGGAACAGCCCGAGAATATTCCCCAGGCGGAGGAGGCGCAGCCGGAATCCGCAGAGGAGGAGCCGGAGGAAGCTGAGATCCTCCCGGAGGACGGCGCAGAGGAGCCTAAGAAAGTAGGATTCTTTGAGAAGCTGAAGAACGGACTGAAAAAGACCAAGGACGGCTTCATGAGCAAGCTGGAGCTGCTGATGAACAGCTTCACTAAGATAGACGAGGACTTTTTCGACGAGCTGGAGGAAACCCTGATCCTCTCTGACATCGGCGCGGAAACCTCCATGGAGATCTGCGACAAGCTGCGCCAGGCGGTAAAGCGCACCGGCGCGACCGACCCGGCGGACGTCAAGAAGCTGCTGCGCGAGATCATTGCGGAAATGCTGACCGGCGGCAACGAACTGCGGCTGGATACCAAGCCCTCCGTTATCATGGTGATAGGCGTGAACGGCGCCGGAAAGACCACCACGATAGGTAAGCTGGCTGCGAATCTCAAGTCCCAGGGTAAGAAGGTGATCGTGGCGGCGGCGGATACGTTCCGTGCGGCGGCGATAGACCAGCTCAACGTCTGGACCGACCGCGCAGGCGTGGATATCATCAAGCATTCCGAGGGAAGCGACCCGGCGGCAGTGGTATTCGACGCGCTCAGCGCTGCCAAGGCGCGCGGTGCGGACGTAGTGCTGTGCGATACCGCAGGCAGACTCCACAATAAGAAGAACCTGATGGAGGAGCTGAAGAAGATCGCCCGGGTCATCAGCCGGGAAGTCCCGGACGCGTCCGTTGAAACTTTATTGGTGCTTGACGCGACTACTGGACAGAATGCAGTCAATCAGGCGAAACTTTTCAGTGAAAGTGCCGAAATTACAGGAATTGTTCTCACAAAGCTTGACGGAACGGCAAAAGGTGGTATAATAATACCTATAAAGAATGAACTTGGCATACCCGTAAAGCTTGTCGGCGTCGGCGAGAAGATTGACGATCTCCAGCCGTTCAGCCCCGAGGACTATGTACAAGCGCTCTTTGAATGATGAAAAGGCTGACGATAAAGGCGCATCTCCGTTGTCAATTAACCAATGGCAGGCACAAAGCCTGGCCATTGGTCAATTTCCTTGGATCTGCACCTTTCTCGCCACCCTTTAGAGATTTTGATCAGAGATTTTGATCAATTAAAAGCACATTTGTGCTCTATAATAAAATTGGAAAGGATTTTTTATGAAACATCTTCACAGATCCGGCGAAGAAAAACCTGCCGCCTCGTCGCCTGTCCGACAGCGGCTGATAATTGCGTCCAACAACCAGGGCAAGATCCGGGAGTTCAGAAAGCTCCTGGAGCCATACGGCTTTGACGTGATGTCGATGCGTGAGGCAGGCTTCACAGATGAGATAATCGAGGACGGCGATACCTTTGAGGAGAACGCGCACATCAAGGCGCGCGCCGTGTTCGAAGCGACCAAGCTGCCGACCATTGCGGACGACAGCGGACTTGAGATAGATTTCCTCAACGGCGCTCCCGGTATCTATTCCGCGAGATACGCCGGCGAGGGCGCAACGGACAAGGAGCTTTGCGAGAAGGTCCTGGAGGAAATGCACGGCGTTTCCCGTCCGCTCAGAGAGGCGCGCTTCGTGTGCTCGATATACTTTATTTACGCAGAGGACGACGAGTATTCCGTTACCGGTGAGATCGAAGGCTACATAGGCGACGAGATGACCGGCAGCAAGGGCTTCGGCTACGACCCCATATTCATGGTGGACGAGGACAGAAGCATGGCGGAGCTTGACGAGGACGAGAAGAACCAGATAAGCCACAGGGCAAGGGCGTTCGAGCAGCTTGCCAAGATATTAAAGGAGAAATTCGGTTAATGCTGACAAGTAAACAGAGGGCGCACCTGCGCTCCATAGCGCAGAGCTACAACACTATATTCTTTGTGGGAAAGCAGGGTATCGGCGAGGAGCTTATAAAGCAGCTGGACGATGTGCTGAACGTCCGGGAGCTGATCAAGGTCGGCGTCCAGGAGAACTGCGAATTCACCGCAAGGGAAGCCGCAGACCAGATCGCGGAGCAGCTCAGGGCTGACGTCGTACAGGTCATTGGCAGGAAGTTTGTGCTCTGGCGCCGCAGCCGCGACCCCAAGAAAAGGGTGATCGAGCTTGAGTGACAACGTGAAGAAGACCGGTATTTTCGGCGGCGCGTTCAATCCTGTTCACAACGGGCATGTGCGCCTTGCCGAGGAAGCCGTGAAGCAGCTGAAATTACGCCGGCTGCTGATAATCCCGACCTGCGTTTCGCCGCACAAGCACACCGAATTGCTTCCCTACGAGGACAGGGCAGAGATGTGCCGCCGCGCATTCGGGCATATTCCCGGCGCGGAGATAAGCGACATTGAAGTGCGCCTTGGTGGGACAAGCTATACGATAAATACCGTGCGTGCTCTCAAGGAGCTGTATCCGGACGAGCAGCTGTTTCTGATAATCGGCGGCGATATGCTGTTCAGTTTCGAGAAGTGGTACAAGTATGAATCGCTGCTCAAGGAAACCAGGGTCTGCGCCGCAGCCCGGGACGACGACAGCCTGGTGGATATGATGGAATACGCCAACGAAATCGGCAGGGTGAAAGTTCTGCCGACAAAGGCTGTCACGATGTCCTCCACCGAGGTACGGGAAGCTGCCGCAGCCGGAAAGGATATTTCCGGAATGGTTCCGGCAGGGGTCGCGGATTATATCCGTGAAAAGGGACTGTACAGGTAATGCGCCGTGAGAAAATGGTACAATGAGGAATACGAGTTCCAGGTCGAGGTGACCGGGTATCTCCGCGGAGATCACACGAGCACCTGTGCCGCAACGGCGAGGAGATCGGCGACAAATACCGCTGTACCTACGGCTGTCCGGTGAACGCCGACGGCTACGGAATATGCAGCAAGACCATGATGATGTTATATCCGCTCATGGAAGCAGTACGCAGCGGCGGCGACCTTGAGAACCTCGGCGGCGACGGCAGATACAGCAAGACCATCGTCTGTCCGGACGGTTGCGTGATATTCCGGCTGACCGCTACGCCGCTCGGCAACGAAAATTTCCATAAGGGCGGCTTCTGGAAAGAGCCGTGACATCTATTGCGGATGGTATACATGAATAGGACCATGCAAAAACGGCTGATAACTTAATTGGGTGAGAGGCGCAGCATGACAGATGAAGCAATCAGGTGGAACACTTTTATAGAAGATATTTGCAGCCGGGATCGTTCTGTTCTGACGGAAATTCAGAAAGAAGCCGTATTATGTTTCTGGTATGACGCAGAGATGAACAGTGCCGGACACTGTGGGTATTTCGACTGCTATCCCGATACAGTTCCCGAAGAACTGGTTTCAGCTCTGACAAAGGTAGCTGATAAAAGTTTCGCTGACAATTATCTGAAAGCGTTGGAAGAGATCAAAGACGAAGATAACGGCTTTGAGGACACCGACGACGCATTTTACTCGTTTGAGCCGTCTTTGACAGATCATCTTATGGCTTTTGTCGAAAACCATAAGGACGAGATTTTTTGCTGACTTTACCTATGGAGGTAATTCTTTTTGAGCAGATACAAGGAATTTGACCAGTATGAGGAGCTGCTGAAAGGCAGACTCTCCAAGAAGCGCTTCACCCACACCATGAATGTGGCGGAGGCATGCTACGACTTGGCAGAGAGATTCGGCGGCGATAAGAAGCGCTGCTACCTCGCCGGAATGCTCCACGACATCATGAAGGAGGAACTTCCGGAGCGGCAGAAGCAGATGACCGCCGAGAGCGGATTCCAGCCGGATTCCGCGGAGATCGACACGCCGGCGCTGCGGCACGCCGTTGCAGGCGCGGCATACGTCCGGGATCAGCTCGGGATCGACGATGAGGAGATACTCGCCGGGATACGCTTCCACACCATCGGCTGCGCAAAGATGACGCTGCTGGAGAAGATAGTCTACCTCGGGGACATGATTTCCGCCGAGCGCAGCTACAAGGACGTGGACAGATTCCGCAAGATATGCCACAGCGACCTCGACAGGGCGATGGCGGTGGCGCTTGCCTACAACATCATGGAAGTGTGCAGAAAGTGCGGATACATTCCGCATTACACGTTCGAAGCCTACAACTACTATCTGAAATACAACAAAGACAAGGAGATCCTATGACCGACAGAGAAGAACTTGAGATCGCCGTAAAGGCGCTGGATTCCAGAAAAGCAAAGAACATCACCGCCCTCAAGGTGGAGGATCTGACGATACTCGCGAATTACTTCATCATCGCTTCCGCGACCAGCACAACGCAGGTCAAGGCGCTGGCGGACGAGGTGGAATACCAGCTCGGCGAGAAGGGCGTGAAGCCCAAGAGCATCGAGGGCTACCAGAGCCAGACCTGGATCGTGCTGGACTACTACGACATCATCGTGCATGTGTTCCTGGAGGAAACCCGGGATTTCTATCAGCTGGAGCGCCTCTGGGCGGACGGCACACCGGTGGATATTTCCGACCTCGTCAAGGACTGAGTGTGTCGTAAAACGCCAAATTTCAACATCGGGATTTGTCAGAAATCACGAAAATCAAAAATCACGAATAAATTTAGGATTAAGCCTTGACAAATCGTGGCTTTTGCGATATAATTAAGTATATACTTTTTGTATAGCTACTATTATGTAGAAAACCTATGCCTCTTGGCAAAGGGAGGGAAATATAGATGGCAGAAATTCGTCTTGGCAAAAATGAATCTCTTGATACCGCTCTGAAGCGTTTCAAGCGTTCATGCGCAAGGGACGGCGTTCTTGCTGAAGTTCGTAAGAGAGAGCATTACGAAAAGCCTTCGGTAAAACGTAAAAAGAAGTCCGAAGCTGCTCGCAAGCGTAAGTTCTGATCTTTTCGAGCTTAGTGCGACTAAAACACAACGGTTGAACCGGGCAGTTTACTGTCCGGTTTAATTGTTTTAAGGAGGAACCTATGCTGTTCAAGCCCACATTCTGGCTGAAAAGCGTATTGCAGATAGACGAGGGATTCCTGCGCAAAAACGGCGTGAAGGCCCTGGTGCTCGACATGGACAACACACTCTCCATGCACGGAAATCCGGCGGCGGAATCCGGGGTGGACGAGTGGCTGGACAAAATGCGCGCCCTGGGAATAAAAATGCGCGTGGTGTCCAATAACACGAACAAGCGCGTGGCTCCGCTTGCCGCGAAGCTGGGGCTTGAGTTCACCGCCAACGGCGCCAAGCCGCTGACTTTCGGCGTGAACCGCGCAGTGAAGGCGATGGGCGTGAAGAAGAAAGAGACCCTGGTCGTCGGCGACCAGATATTCACCGACGTGATGGCAGGGAATCTCGCCGGGATACGCACCGTGCTGGTGGAGCCATTCCACCTGGAAAAGACGTGGACATTCCGACTGAAGCGGCACATCGAAAGCTGGGTGTTTCACCGGGATTATTCAAAGCTGGAGGAGAAGTAATGGCTATTTCATTCGGACCTGGCGGAAATTCCGAGAGCTGGGGGAAGCGCAAATTCCCCGAGCAGCTGCCGGAATACCTCGCTTCAATGGGACTTAACGGCTACGAGATAGAGTGCGGCCGCGGAGTGCGGCTCAGCGAGAAAACTCCGGCGCTTCTGCCGGGACTGGCGCAGCAGAACGGGATTTACGTCACGCTGCACGCGCCGTATTTCATATCGCTTTCCTCCGTGGAGGAGGAAACACGGCTGAAGAGCGTGGAATACATCTTCCAGTCGGCGCAGGCGGCGCATTCCGTCGGCGCAAGGAAGATCGTCGTGCACAGCGGAAGCTGCTCGAAAATGACCCGGGAGCAGGCTACGGAGCTTGCAAAGGACACTCTGAAAAGAGCGCAGGAGCGCCTGGATTCCGAGGGTTTGTCCGAGATCATCATCTGCCCGGAAACGATGGGCAAGGTGAACCAGCTGGGCACTCTGGAGGAAGTCCTGGAGCTGTGCGGCGTTGACGAGAGATTCCTGCCCACAGTGGATTTCGGGCATCTGTACGCGCGCACCCACGGCGGCATAACCTGCCGGGAGGATTACGCGCACATGCTGGATCTCATCGGGGACAAGCTTGGCAGGGAGCGACTGGACAACATGCATATCCACTTCAGCCGCATAGAGTACACCGCCGGCGGCGAGAAGCGCCACCTGACCTTTGCGGACACGCAGTTCGGACCGGAGTACCAGCCGCTTATGCAGGAGATACACGACCGCAATATGCAGCCGTCAATAATCTGCGAATCCGCCGGTACTCAGGCGGAGGACGCCGCGGAGATGAAGCGCTACTTCGAGTCCCTTTAAGGAGCCGACATGAGCCTTTACAATGACAAATCCCTGCTGGACGCGATAAACTGCATTGACCAACAGATACTGCGGTACATCACCGCCTGCGAGAACGAGCAGCACCACTTCAACACCGTTGAGGAAGCGATACCCGGTGAGCTTATTCCCCGGGTGGAGGAACTTCTTGCAGACGACAATATAAATGGCGGAGATCACTCCATGTCCCGTAAGCTGAATCAGGGGCAGATGGGGCTGTTCTACAACGGGAATGCGTACCTTGTGAATTACCAGTTTGCGAAAGGCGTCATGTGCGACTCCTACCGCAAGATAGGGCTTATCCCGTATGAGGGAGCCAGGAGCGTGGACTATGAAGGAAATCGGCTTCTGGATATGATCGAGGATCTTTGCCGCGGCGATATGTACCTCGACGCGTTTGCGAAGAAGTACCACCGCGCGATACCCCTGGTGGGGAAGGACAGACTCATGCACGGACTGGGGCTGTCGCTCCAGATGGTTGCGGACCACGGATTCCCGGCGGCTGAACTTGTGGATATCAATGCATATCAGCGCGGAGTCTGCTTCTGGGTTATCGCAGACAAGAAGGTCATGGACAACGCGATGTTCGTGTTCATAATGAAGAATCAGCACGCGCTGGGGTTCGGACGTCCCAGGCTTGAGGACGGCTCGCTGTTCGCCGGAAGCCCAGTCGTAAGATACGATGTGGTGTATGATTTCACACTGACGGATCCGCAGCATTCCCCGGACAGAATGAAACTCAATGTAAAGATTGACCTGGTGCACGATCTGCTTCCCGACGGGAGCCGCAGGGTACAGAGCGTTGAGGTGGACTTTACTCCGGAGGAATCCGCGAAGATCACCGGAATGATGAAGCAGCGCTTTTTCCCGGCGGACCTCGGCGTGAAGCCGCACCGCGTCCCGGTCACCATCGGCGAGGAGTTCCGGGATAACTACTACATGGAATACGGCACTCCGGAGCAGAAAGAGGCAGTGACGGAAAAGTGGGCTTCCACGGACGCCGGATTCAGGAGAATCCTGGAGCTTTCCAGACAAAATAAGAACAGACAAAAAACGGGAGGTTAGCACATGAAAAAGATACTTATTATGAACGGCCCGAATCTTAACCTACTGGGCGAGCGCGAGCCGAATATCTACGGCAGCGAAACGCTGAACTCCATCAACGACATGCTGGACGAGAAGGCACGCAGCATGGGCTTTGAGCCGGTGTTCTTCCAGAGCAATTCCGAGGGCGGACTTATCGACCGCCTGCATGAATCCAGGCTGGACTGCGCCGGGGTTATCCTCAACGCAGGCGCGTATACTCACTACAGCTACGCTATCCGCGATGCCATCGCAGCGATACGCATTCCGGTTATTGAAGTGCACCTCTCCAACGTGAACAGCCGCGACGAGTTCCGCAAGAACTCCGTCATTGCCCCGGTGTGCCGCGGCACAATCGCCGGATTCGGCAGCAACAGCTACGTCCTGGCGCTGTACGCACTGGAGAATATTCTGGGTGGCTGCCATGACTAATATCGAGAAATTACAGCAGATGCTTGACGGGGAATCCTGCGGCGCCCTCATCACCTCCGATGTGAGCCGGCGCTACTTCTGCGGATTCAAGTCCTCCGCCGGGGTTATCCTCGTGACCAAGGAGCAGAGCTACCTCATCATAGATTCACGCTACTTCGACAAGGCGAAGGAGCGCGTGACGGACTGCCGCGTGCTTCTCCTGGAGGACATGCGCACCCAGCTGACGGAGCTGCTTCTGAAGCACAATATCCGCCGCCTTATGCTGGAGAGCGATTACATGACCCTGTCGGAATACTCCGCGTACAAGGAGCAGCTGCACTTTGTGGAGCTGGATCCCTCCCCGGAGCTTTCCAAGTTCATCTGGGACATGCGTATTATCAAGACCCCGGAGGAGGTCGCGCTCATAGTCCGGGCGCAGCGTATTGCGGAGCGCGCCTTCGAGCGCCTGGTGGACAACATCAGCCGCGACATGACCGAGAAGCAGGTCGCAGCACTGCTGAATTACTACATGATGGACTGCGGCGCGGACGACCTTTCCTTTGAAACCATCGCGGCTTCCGGCGTGAATTCCGCGTCGCCGCACGCTGTCCCCACGGACAAGAAGCTCCAGGAGGGTGAATTCCTGACGCTGGACTTCGGCGCAGTCGTGGACAGCTACCACAGCGACATGACGCGCACCCTGGCGGTGGGACAGGTGTCCCCGGAGATGGAGAAGCTCTACAACGCCGTGTATTATGCCAACCAGGACGGAATAAAGGCGGTCAAGCCCGGTATCAACGGCAAGGTCGTTGACAGCGTGGCAAGGGCTACCCTGGCGGCGTGGGGGGGCTACGACAAGTACTTCGGGCACGGACTCGGCCACGGCGTCGGTCTGGAGATCCACGAGCAGCCCACGCTCTCCCAGCGCAGCCGTTCAATGCTCCGCCCCGGAATGATCGTGACCGTTGAGCCGGGTGCGTATATTTCCGGAAAGTTCGGAGTGCGCATAGAAGATATGGTAGTTGTTACAGAAAATGGCTGCGACAACCTCACCAAATCTACAAAAAACCTTATCCACATATAAATTTTTCAGTTTTTTCTTAAAAAGGGCTTGAAAAATTGCGCGAAATAGGGTAAAATAATATAGATAGAATTATACGGACGGGATTTCCAGATTATGGTCGCCCTCCGGATAAACCGGCGCGGAACTATTGCACGGCGCCGCATAATACTAATAATTTGGAGGTTCCCTACTATGATCACAGCAGGAGATTTCAGAAATGGCATGACATTCGAGGAAGACGGTAATGTAATGCAGATCATTGAGTTCCAGCACGTTAAGCCCGGTAAGGGTGCAGCGTTCGTAAGAACAAAGGTGAGAAACGTTATTACAGGCTCCGTTGTAGAAAAGACCTACAACCCTACCGCTAAGTTCCCCACCGCTTACGTTGAGAGAAAGGATATGGAGTACACCTACTCTGACGGCGAGCTCTATCACTTCATGGATTCCGAGACCTATGAGGATATCCCCGTAAACGCTTCCGACGTTGGCGACAACTTCAAGTTCGTCAAGGAAAACATGGTATGTAAGGTACTGTCCTACAAGGGCAAGGTATTCGGCGTAGAGCCTCCGAACTTCGTAGAGCTTCAGATCACCCAGACCGATCCCGGTTTTGCTGGCAACACCGCTACAAATGCGACAAAGCCCGCTACTCTGGAAACCGGCGCTGAGATCCGCGTTCCGCTGTTCATCAACGAGGGCGAGGTTATCCGTATTGATACCAGAACAGGCGAGTACATGGAGCGTGTAAAGTAATTTCCGCCCCTGTATCATATATTCTTTGGAGTTAAAGGACTGGACACAGTTCCGTCCGCGACATGAAAGGATTGATAATTATGACGATCGGTGAAAAGGTTTCTTACATCAAGGGTCTTGCTGAGGGACTCAAGCTGGACGACTCCACCAAGGAGGGCAAGGTAATTGCCGCTATCGTGGACGTTCTCGGCGATATCGCAGAGAATCTATCTGAGGTTGACGAGGAGCTTGACGACGTTGCTGACGTAATGACTGACCTTGAGGAAAGCGTAACAGACCTCGAGGACGAGGTTTACGGCGTTGAGGACGACGAGGACGATTACGACGACGAAGACGACTTCGACGAGGAGCTTGACGAGATGTACGAAACGACCTGCCCCAAGTGCGGAAACACCATTCGTTTCGACTATGATCAGGCTGCGAGCGAACAGCTCGACTGCCCCAACTGTGGCGCCCATCTCGAGTTCTCTCTCGAAGATGACGACGCTGAGTGATCTATAACTGACTGGATATCAGGCGGAGACCTCAGGGTTTTCGCCTGATTTTGTTTTAAGGAGAAAATATGAGCTGGAAAGATAATCTCATTAAGATAGAGCCGTATGTGGCAGGCGAGCAGCCTGACAAGACTGATTTCATCAAGCTCAACGCCAACGAGAATCCATATCCGCCGGCGCCGGGAGTGATCCGGGCAATCGAGCAGTTCCGCGGCGGATCCCTAAAGAAGTACCCGGACGCGAACGCGAAGCCCCTCGCGGACGCACTCGCGGCGCGCTTCGGACTGGAGCGCGGAAACGTATTCCTGGGCAACGGCTCGGACGACGTGCTGGCGCTGTGCTTCCGGGCGTTTTTCAATTCCGACAAGCCGGTAATCTATCCGGACATAACCTACTCGTTCTACCCGGTGTGGTGCGACATGCTGCGTATCCCGTATGAAACTATCCCGGTGGACGATACGTTCAACATCAACGCTGCGGATTACAGACGTCCCAACGGCGGCGTGGTTATCGCAAATCCGAATGCGCCCACAAGTATCGGCAGGGGGCTGGATTTCATGCGCGAGATACTGGACGCGAACCCGGACAGCGTCGTCATTTCCGACGAGGCGTATGTTGATTTCGGCGGCACATCAGCTGTCCCGCTGCTGAAGGAATACGAGAACCTGGTGGTAGTCCAGACGTTCTCCAAGTCCCGTTCCATGGCAGGAATGCGCATAGGCTACGCGCTTGGCAACAAGGAGATAATCTCGGCGCTGTTTGCGGCGAAAGACAGCTACAATTCCTATCCGCTGGACAGCGTGGCAATCGCCGCCGGAGTTGCCTCCGTCCAGGACGAGGAGTACTTCCGGGCGACCATCGCTAAGGTAGTCGCGACCCGTGACCGCCTGACGGAAGAGCTGCGCGGAATGGGGTTTGACGTGGCGGACAGCAGCACGAACTTCCTGTTTGCTGAGCACCCGAAATACCGCGCCAGGGATATCCAGGAGTTCCTCAAGACGAAGGATATCTATGTGCGCTACTTCTCCAAGAAGCGTATTGACAACCGCCTGCGCATAACCATCGGCACGGACGGGGAAATTGACGCGCTTATCGCGGCTCTGAAAGAGTACATAGTATAAACAGAATGACCCCCGGAGTGATCTCCGGGGGTCTGTTTTTATTACAATATATCGCGTCCTAGGGCAATACACGGAATTCGCTCGGCGAATGCCCGGTGTACTTCCGGAAAATGCGGCTGAAATAGTTGGAGTCGTCGAATCCGCAGCGGAGCGCGATCTCCGTCACGTTCAGCGTGCTGTCCCGGAGCATGGAGCTTGCGTGGCGTATCCGCACGTCGAGCAGGTAGCGCTGCGGAGTCATTCCGTAGGCGGCGGAGAACAGCCGTATGAAGTGCCGCTGGGAGTAGTGCGACCGCTCGATCACATCGGCGATGGCGATGTTGTCGGCGAAGCTGGTTTCCATGAATGCGGCGGCGTCGGCGATTCCGGAGATCTCCCGGGGTTTTGCCGGGCAGTCGTAGAGCCGGGAAAGCAGCACCGCAAGCTGACGCACCAGGGAAAGCACCATGGTCTTGCGCCCGGGCTGGTCGGAGGTGTATTCCGCCTCGGCGGCGTTGATCAGCGACAGCACCCGGGAAAGCTCCGCCGGGGTAAGCCGCAGCCGGCTCTGGAAGTGCTGCGTGCTGCTGAGATGAGGCTCCAGCAGGAACAGCGCGTGGAATCCCGGCAGCTGGCGGATATCCGAATCTCCGGGAAACAGCATTTCCGGGCGGTACATGATGTTGCAGATACGCAGGTTCTTCGGGGCGTCGAATCCGTGGGAGATCCCTCCGCCGATGACGAATACGTCGCCCTTGCTTATAACGCTGCGCTCGCCGTCCACGATGTGCTCAGCGCTGCCGTCAAGAACTGTCACCAGCTCGTAGAAATCCTCATGACCGTGGACGAACAGCGGAATATCGTGCCTGCCGAACTGAATGAACAGCGGAAAGCTGTCGTCGTTCGTGAAATAGCTGAGTTTCATTTCCTGCACAGTATCACCCCCTCAATTCTATAATAGCATATTATGCGCTAAAAATCAACCGCGCTAAAAAAGGGAGGTCGCCCTCCCTTTTTTGTTCCGCGCCGTTTATTCCTCCGACTCGGAATTCATCTTTTTCTCTTCCTTGCGCGCCTTGCGCTTGGCGATGCTGCGGTTATTGCTCTCACGAATTGCTGACACCGCCGGAATGCTCCTGAACATCTGGACTGCGCTGGTTAGCTTGCTTATACCGGCGAAGAAATCCTGCTGCATTTCGGATTCGTAGTTGCTTGTCGCACCGCTGCGGCAATTCTCGATTATAGCGCCATAGCGGTCGTATGCGTTCCGTATGGAGGTTTCCCATGACATGTAGACCTCGTTCATCGCGTGGTCGCCCATCTGGTGTACCTCCTCCAGGTGATCCGCCGCAAACTGAAGTTCCTCGGCGATTGCCTCCGCGGTGTTGTCCACCAGTATTCCGGTGCGGTGATGGGTGATACCCTCCGCGGCGCAGCTTCCCTTAATGAGCACCGACGGAACTCCGCAGGCGGCTGCTTCGCGCACAACGATACCGTTCGTGTCGTACAGCGACGGGAATATGAACAGGTCCCCGGCGGTGTAGTAGGTGCGCAGTTCTTCGCGGTCGTAGACGGCGCCCGTGAATACCACTTTTTCGCCTAGCCCCAGCTCCTGGGTGTAGTTTTCGATCTCCTCGCGGTCAGCGCCGTCGCCTACCACCATCATGCGGAAGTCGGTGCCGCGCTGGTCGAGTATTTTCAGGCTGTCCAGTATCGTGCGTATTCCCTTGTACCACAGCAGTCTGCCGACGAACAGGAACACGGGACCGTGTCCGCTGAGGTCCAGGTCCGCGCGCAGGGATTCCACCTCGTCCTTTTCGGCTCTGCCCCGGGGGAAATCCACTCCGTTTTCCATTATACGGATACGGTGACCGTTGGTTTCGACGTAGCCCAGGTCAAGGAGGTTCTGGCGCGCGCCTTCGCTGACAGTCCAGACCTCGTCTGCGGCTGAAATGTTCGATACAAGAAGCTTTATCGCCTGATCCTGCATGAGCTTAGTAGGGAGTGCACGGCGGATATCAATGTCGAATTTCGTGTGGTAGGTGAATACCATAGGTATCCCGGTCTTGATACGGAGCACTCTCGCCATTACCATCGAAGCGAAAGGGCAGTGTGTGTGGATTATATTGAATCCGCTGCCGGTGAGGGAATCCAGCTTGCTGGCGGAAAACGGGTAGCCCATGCGGTAGCTGCATATCTTTTCTGTCACGGAGAGGCTGGGATATCTCACCACGGGGAACGGAAAGTCGTCCTGCACGCCGGGGTATTCCGGGATGACAACGGTAGCCTTTCCGAGTTTTTCGTTGATTATTTCTGCGTAATTTAGTATAGTAGTAGCCACACCGTCTATAACGGGCGGGAACGAGTCGTTCATAAGGCAGATGTTGAGTCCGTCCTTGTTTTCTGACATGATCCTTTCTCCTTTATTGCAGGTCGCCGCCGGAGTCCGCCCTGTCGCAGGCGGATTCCGGGGTTGTGTATTATCATTCCGCCGGATACGAGATTTTCCGGCAATCAATTTCCAACCAGATAATTGCTATTCTATTATACCGCAGGCTGTAAAGAAAATCAAGTAATTTCAGCCATAAAAAACATTGCAGATGTGTAACATGTGTGTAGCAAATTTCACCGCAGGTCAGTTCATTCCGGTGAATCCATGGGGATCGTCCGGGATCCCGTCGCCGTCCAGATCCTCCATGTGAGCGGAGGCGCCCATCATGTCCCTGCCGCGGACGCTGTATTTGTCGCGCTGTTCCTGGACTGCGGCGTCAAGAAGCCGCTTGACCTCCCGGGGGTTCTTGATCTTCTCAAGCGTTTTTGTAGGTGTATCGCTGTCCTTTGATAGCAGCGTGATGGTGCCGCATCCTACGATACGCTGTCCGAATGGCAGCTTCATGGATTTGTCGTACACGCGGTAAAGCTCTATCTCGTCCTCTTTCAGGTTAAGAAGTCCCACTCGGGTGATAAGCTTGGCTTCCGTAAGAATGTATCGTGTGAAAGATATCGGCATGCCCATAATGCATTTCTTTCCGGTCCAGATTATTTCTCCGTAATCCCTGGTGAGCTTTTTCATGTTAGCCATAGTGATTATCCTTTCTGTTCAGTGATCATATCCAGCTTTTTGCGGATACGGCGGTATTCTGCGGTCAACGGGCTTGCGCCCTTCTGTTCAAGGTAAATGTCGAGAAGCAGGCGGTTGAAGAATACGCTGCCGCTGAAGTATTCCTCCATGCGCTTCATCTGCTGCCAGGAATACACCCCGGTCAGGAATTTCAGCTTCTCCCTCTCAGTGGAGCCAGGCTCCAGGGCGTTAATCAGCAGCAGGTCCGCTGCGGAATGCAGCGCCGCCCGGCGGTCGTCCATGGAGTAGTCCCCGGAGAACATTCCGTCGAGAAAATCCAGCACGTCGTTTATCCGCTGTTCGTCGTGATTTCTGAGCCAGACCTCCCGGTCGTAGACGTACACTGCCCGGACGAGGGTCTGTCGCTGCCGGCTGTCCGGGTGGTATTTCATGATGAGCAGCAGCTTCGGCGCAAGCTCCCTGTCCGGCTCGCCGGGGTAGCTTCCCACCGCAAAACGCGTGGTTTCGTGGTCGAGCCGCGCCGCGTCTGTGAACGGGGCGTTGTCGATGTTCACGCAGTGCGCCAGTATCACCGCAGCCCTTTCCCTCAGCATGGGGAAGCCCTCCGTCACTGCCCGGAAGAATCCGAACGTCAGCGCCGGGGAAACGAACCTGCCGCCTTTTGACAGGAACTTCTGGAGTATATCGAACGAGTATTCCAGCGCCTTCTGCGCGGTGTTCCAGTCAGACTGGCTGCGGATAAGCGCGGTGCAGTCCGAAAGGCGCTGCTGCCAGTTTTCCACATCGTTCAGCCGCAGTATCCCGGCGGTCATTCTGCCGCAGCATGCTTCGAAATCCTTCGGGCGCCATTCCAGTGCTGCGGAGTAGTGCGTGAATGCGTTCGTGAAATCCCACTTCCCGAGGAATTCCTGCGCCTTTGCGCACTCGGTGCGGCATTCCTCCACGCCGTAGTGATCCTCCCGGGCGTCGTCCTCGTCGATAAGCTCGCTGAGGTCGGCTTCCAGCCGGAGTTCGTCCGGGAGCGTGCTTTTCAGCCCTTCCAGCAGGAACTCCCGGGATTCCTCGTAGGCGATGTGGGTGCCGCAGTAAAGGCAGAACCCGGTGGCGAAATCCGGATCCAGCATTATCATGCGTTCGCATTTCGGACACATGCAGTATTCCAGCATTAAACGCCACCGCCTTTCGATTCGGATAATATATATTAGTATTATAGCACAAATTCTCATAAATTGCAACAAAAATTCCTGCCTGGGCTTGACAAACAGGGTAGTGTGTGCTATAATATGAATCTGAAAGTGAAAATCAAAATCAAATTCAGGAGATGAGCGTTGTGGACCGCAGCAATTATAATACAAAGCAGCGCGATGAGATAGTGGAGTTTTTCAGTCGGCACAAGGGAAACTGTTTCACCGCGAAGGAAATAATCACCAGCGGAGAGGTGAGCGTGGGTGAAGCCACGGTGTACCGCACGCTGACAAAGCTCGCGAACCAGGGTGTGCTGAAGCGCTTCACCGGGGACGGCTCCGGGGCGTGCTATCAGCTGATGGACGAGCAGAAGTGCTGTTCGCACTTCCATCTGAAGTGCGACCGCTGCCAGCGGCTGATACACATGGACTGCGGCTTCATGAAGGAAATGCAGCGGCATATAGAGAAAGAACACGGCTTCGCAGTGGACGTCGGCAGGACGGTGATCTACGGACTGTGCGACCGTTGCCAGAAAGAGCTTGACGAGCAGGAACAGAAGGACAAGGAGAGCAAATGAAAATAAAGAAGATACTCGCGGCAGTCACCGCGATCGCGCTGGGTGCGTCGCTGTGCGGCTGCTCCGGCGTAGAAACGGCGGACTCCGCAGACAAGCCGCTGATAATCACCACGATATTCCCGGCGTACGATTTCGCACGGCAGGTATTCGGCGATACCGCCGAGGTCAGAATGCTGCTCAAGCCCGGGCAGGAGAGCCACAGCTACGACCCCTCCGCAAAGGATATCGTGGAGATAAACGGCTGCGACCTGTTCGTGTACAACGGTGGGGAATCCGACCAGTGGGTGGAGAGCGTATTGCAGGCGGCTCCGGACGTTGAAACGTTCCGCATGACGGACGCGGTTTCCCTGCTTGACGAGGAGCACTCCGAGGGCATGCAGGAAGATGATCACGATCACGACCACGCTGACGGGGACGAGGAAGAGTACGACGAGCACGTCTGGACTTCTCCGGACAACGCCGCTGCGATAGTACGCGCGCTGGGCAGCCGTGCGAAGGCGCTGTTCCCGGATTCCGCGGCTGAGCTGGATTCCAACACCGAGAGCTACGCTGCGCAGATAGGGAAAATCGACGGCAGGCTGAAAGAACTCCTGGACGGGGAGGAGCGGTATTTCATCTTCGGCGACAGATTTCCGCTGCTGTATTTCTTTAAGCATTACGGACTGAACTACTATGCGGCATTCCCGGGCTGCGGCAGCGAAACTGAGCCTTCCGCCCAGACGGTGACATTCCTGCTGGATAAACTGGGACAGCCGGACGCTGTGAAGGCGGTGTTCTGTATCGAGCTTTCCGGGAGGAAACTTGCGGACGTCCTCGCGGAGGATTCCGGGCTGGACGTGGTGGAATTCCACAGCTGTCACAATATAACCGCGGACGACTTCGCTGCCGGGGAAACCTACGTTTCGCTGATGGAAAGGAATCTGCAAACCCTGGAGAAAGTTCTGGTGGATTGAAATGGAGCAGGAAGAGCTTATAAAAGTGGACAGCCTGGCGCTGTCCTATGAGAATATGACGGTAATAAAGGACCTCAGCTTCGACGTGAAGCCGGGGGATTACCTCTGCATAGTGGGAGAGAACGGCTCCGGAAAGAGCACGCTGGTGAAATCCCTGCTGTCGCTGAAAAAGCCGGTGGGCGGCACGATAAGCTTCGGCGGAGGACTTCGCCGCAGCGAGATAGGATACCTTCCGCAGCAGACCGGTGCCCAGCAGGATTTCCCGGCGAGCGTGTGGGAGGTGGTCATATCCGGCTGTCTGAACCGTATGGGACTGCGCCCCTTCTACACCGACCGCGAGCGGAAGCTGGCGGCGGAGAACATGGAGCGCCTGGGAATAACGAACCTGAAAAAGCGCTGCTACCGGGAATTATCCGGCGGTCAGCAGCAGAGAGTTCTTCTGGCGAGGGCGCTGTGCGCAACCAAGAAGCTGCTGCTGCTTGACGAGCCGGTTTCCGGACTGGACCCGATGGTGACGGCGGAAATGTACGACCTGATAAATGGGATAAACCGCAGCGGCGTCACGATAATCATGGTGACGCACGATATTTCCGCGGCGCTGCAGCAGGCGAGCCGGATACTCTGCATGAAGCACGACAGCTGGTTCTTCGGCACGCCGGAGGAATTCCTCTGCGACAGTTCCTCGGATTTCCTGAGAGGGGGCGCCGGAAATGGCTGATGTTATATCCGCATTCCTGAATACTCCGATACTTATGCGCGCACTGCTGGTGGGAATACTGGTTTCCCTGTGCGCGGCGCTGCTGGGCGTCAGCCTGGTGCTCAAGCGCTACAGCATGATCGGCGACGGACTTTCCCACGTCGGATTCGGCGCCCTCGCCATAGCCGCGGTGATGAACTGGGCGCCCATGGCGGTGGCAGTCCCGGTGGTCATCGCGGCGGCGTTCCTGCTGCTGAGGATCTCCGGCAGCAGCCGTATCAAGGGGGATTCCGCGATCGCGCTTATTTCCACGGGAGCGTTGGCGCTGGGCGTAATGGCGGTGTCAGTTTCCGGAATGAACAGCGACCTGGACAGCTACCTTTTCGGCAGTATCCTTGCGATAAGCGAGGGGGACGTGGTGATAAGTGTCGTGCTGGCGGTGCTGGTTCTGGTGCTGTTCGTGTTCTTCTACAACAAGATATTCGCGATCACCTTTGACGAGAATTTCGCGAAGGCGACCGGCACCAGGGCAGGCATGTACAACATGCTGATAGCCCTGCTGACCGCCCTTACAATCGTCATCGGAATGCGCATGATGGGCAGCATGCTGATCTCCAGCCTGATAATATTCCCGGCGCTGTGCAGCATGAGGGTGTTCAAGAGCTTCCGGTCGGTGACAGTGTGCTCGGCGATAATTTCGGTGGTCACGTTCATCGCCGGAATGGTGATATCCTATGAAGCCGGAACTCCGAGCGGCGCTAGTATAGTGTGTGTGAATATCGTGTGCTTCGCGGTATTCTCCGCCATCGGCGCGATAATTCGCAGGAACCGGGCGTGACTATACTATTATAATATAAATATGTAAGCAGGGCGAAACTTTTCGCCCTGCTTTTATTATCAGCCCAGGATTTTCTTTAAATCATCTTCCGGAGTTGTCGCGGCACGCAGCTGGAATTCCTTCTGGAGGACCTCCAGAACCGCCGGAGATATGAACGCCGGGATCGTCGGTCCGAGGATTATATTCTTTATCCCGAGGGAGAGCAGCGACAGCAGAATGCACACCGCCTTCTGCTCGTACCAGGAGAGCACCAGAGTGAGAGGGAGGTCGTTGACTCCACAGCCGAATGCCTCCGCGAGGGCCACCGCCACCCGGATAGCGCTGTAGGAATCGTTGCACTGTCCCATGTCGAGGATACGCGGTATCCCGTCGATGTCGCCGAGGTCCATGTCGTTCAGCCGGTATTTTCCGCAGGCGAGGGTCAGTATCAGCGTATCCCGGGGAGTGAGCCGTGCGAAGTCACTGTAGTAGCTGCGGCTGGGAGAAGCGCCGTCGCAGCCGCCGATCAGGAATATATGCCGGATCTTCCCTGCCTTGATGAGGGAGATTATCTTCTCCGCTCGGGAAAGCACGGCGTCGTGCGCGAATCCGGTGATCACCTTGTGGCCGCCGTTCATGCCGGTCATTTCCTTGTCAGAGTCGTAGCCGCCGCATTCCAGCGCCTTGTTGATTACGGGGGTGAAATCCTTGTCAGCGCCGATGTGGGTGACTCCAGGGTAGGACACCACGGAGGTCGTGAATATACGGTCAGCGTAGCTTTCGCGCAGGGGCATGATGCAGTTGGTGGTGAACAGCACCGGTGCCGGGATATTGTGGAATTCCGACTGCTGATTCTGCCAGCCGGTGCCGAAGTTACCCTTCAGCTGGGGGTGCTTTTTCAGCTCCGGGTAGCCGTGCGCCGGGAGCATTTCGCTGTGGGTGTAGATGTTTATCCCCTTGCCGTCGGTCTGTTCCAGCAGAAGCTTCATGTCGTGGAGATCATGACCGCTGACCACGATGAAGGGTCCCTTTTCGATCGTGAGCGGAACCTCCGTGGGTACTGGGTCGCCGTAAGTCTGGGTGTTGGCGTGGTCAAGGAGTTCCAGGCACTTGAGGTTGATATTGCCGGTTTTCAGCACCAGGGGAAGGAGGGATTCCTGGGAGCCTTCCTCGCCGATCTGGAACAGCGCCTCGTAGAAGAACTCGTCCACCTCCCGGCATGTGTGTCGGAGCACACGGGCGTGGTAGGCGTACGCCGCCATTCCCTTTAGTCCGAATAACACAAGGGATTTCAGCGAGCGGATATTCTCGTTGCCGTCCCAAAGCTTTTTCATGTCGTAGTCCGGGTGCTCTCCCCGGGAGATCCGCTGCTTTTCCTGCTGGACCTCCGAGATGATTTCCCGGATCGTGGTATCGTTGAAATTCACGTTGGTGATAGTGGTGAAGAGCGCCTTTTCCATCAGCGCGTCGGTCCTTTCGGTGGGATCCCCGTCCTTAGCCGCCCGGGAAAGTCCGATGAGCGCGCCGATGATCTCGTCCTGGTAATTTGCGGTGTCGGCTTTCTTTCCGCACACGCCTGCCTTTCCCTCGCAGCCGGTGTTGTGAGCTGTCTGCTGACACTGGAAGCAAAACATATCCTTCATGTCGATCAAGTTCCTTTCTGTTATAAAATGTATCCGGAATCAATTTCCGTGCCATGTTATTATTTCCGTACAGAGGGATTTAATACCACCGATCATATTACAGATGGTATTTTTTTCATGAGAAATAAAGTAACATAAATGGCAAAATATGAGGCAAAACATTTGACTTTTTGTAAGAACATTATAAACTGTATACGATTTCTTTGTGCAAAAGCACGAAAAGTATCAAGAAAGTGTTGACCTTTTGTTAAGTCGGTGTTATAATCTACAACGGTCAGAAGAACTGAGCTTCTGACATACGATAAAATTCCGCAATGGTAAGACGATATGAAAATCGCTGCGGGAAAGAAGGAGAAACTATTATGAAGAACACTGTAAAGACTTTAACACTCGTAGGTGCACTTGCACTGACACTTCTCTGCGCTGGCTGCAGCAATGGCAACGATTCCTCTTCTGAGGCTAATTCCGCTGACACCTCCGCTTCTGACACTGTAAAGACCGCTGAGGCTTCCGATGCAGGGTCCAAGGCAACTGCTGAGGCTTCCGACGCTGAGTCCAAGGCAACCGCTGAGGCTTCTGTCGCTGAGTCCAAGGCAACCGCTGAGGCTTCTGTCGCTGAGTCCAAGGCAACTGCTGAGGCTTCCGACGCTGAGTCTAAGACTACCGCTGAGGCTGCTGAGTAATTTCTTACAACAGAACATAGAAAAGCTTTTTTATTATCAACCAGTAAATTTTGGTGTAAAATATACACATGTATCTATTAAAATGCGCATGGAATTTTGTTTCAATCTCCAAAAATACCCAAAACTATATTGACAAACCAAACAGCTTGTGATATAATTGCCAACAGTTGTAAATGATGAATTTATGACAAAATATAGAAATAATATGGTAATTAAAGGAGAAACCACTATGACTAAGTTCACAAAGATCCTTGCAGCTGTTGTAGCTGCATCTGCTGTTCTGTCCCTCGCTGGCTGCGGCAACAAGGATAATTCCACCGACAGTTCTTCCAGCTCTGCTTCTGATTCCAGCGCAGTTGCTTCTACTGCTGAGGCTTCCACAGCTTCTTCCGCTGAGGTTTCTGCTCCTGCTACTGCCGAGGCTGACGCTTCTGCAACTGCTGAGGTTTCCGCACCTGCTACCGCTGAGGCTGCTGCATTCGACATCACCAGAATGTATGGCACATGGGCTCTGGCAGCTATCAACGATGGTACCAACACAATGAGCGTTGCCGAGTATGCTGAATCCACTGGCGTTGAAGCAGAGAGCTTAATGATTTTTGTTAATATTGATGAGAACGGATATACTTCATCTTCTTCTCTGGGTGAAGCAACATACCCTTACACTGTGACCGACAGTGGTCTGATTTTCAGCATTGACGGCGTTGACTTTACAGTTTATTATGATGCTGACTCCGATACATTTGCGTATGGTTTCGCGTCAAATGATGTAACCTACAAGTATGTATTCATGAGATACGCCGCAGATGCTGCCGGAACCGCTCAGGCTTCCGCAACTATCGAGGGCTGATCAAGATCGTCTGTATGACGTCGACACCTCCGGATTTTCCGGGGGTGTTTTTTGGTTCTTGACAATGAGATTTTAATGTGATACAATATTATGCAGATGTTAGATGGACAGGAGATATGAAATGAAAAGATTCATCGGCGCATTTGCGCTTTCTGCAATACTCATGCTGACCGCGTGCAGCCGTTCCGTTTCCATGGACAGTATCCGTGGCAGCTGGAACTGCGAGATCGACGGCAAGCAGGTCACTATAGAGATCACTGACGATAGCTTTACCCAGTCTGCCGGGGAGGTTTCCGGGGAGCCGCTGAAGTTCGAGCGGAATTCCAGCGGTATCATCGTGCGGAATACTGACGGCAGGCAGCTCATGCAGGTGAACTACAGCCAGGAGGACGACCAGCTGTATTACACCGTCCAGACCCCGGAGGGCGATTCCACCTACTACTTCACACGGGCGGCGGAGTGAGAATTCAACAAAATAATACACGATCGCGCATTATTTCGAGAAATGCGCGATTATTTTTGCGCGGCTACTTGAAAAAAGCGCAGATATGCGGTATAATAAAAATGTATATTTTTCTTGAGAGATATGCGCGTAAGTGCGCGTGACGCAATAAGGAGTTTTTATGTTCAGAGGACCTTTACTTGAGATATTCTCCCTGATATTTTCCGGGAACCCGACGCAGGCGCAGATAATCAGCTGCGTGCTGTCCGTGTTCTCGGTGCTTGTCATTATCTTCGTGGTGTTCCCGATACACGAGTGCGCCCACGGACTGATGGCTAAAATACTCGGTGACGACACCGCGGAGCGCCAGGGAAGGCTCACGCTGAATCCGTTCGCTCACATTGATCCGTTCGGTGCGCTGGCGATGTTCATCTGCCGTATCGGCTGGGCGAAGCCAACTCCTGTGAACATCAGGAACTGCACCAAGGTCAAGCAGCGCACCGCGCTGGCGCTGACCTCTCTCGCCGGACCGCTGGCGAATATCCTGCTTAGCTATATTCTGATCATCATTGCCAAGATCGTTCTGGTAAGTTCTGTCGGCAATGTCAGCGACGTGGTGCTGTATGTTGTTATGGCGCTGTGCTATACCGCGACCATCAACGTTTTCCTCGGCGTATTCAACCTGATCCCGATTCCGCCGTTCGACGGATTCAATATCCTGTCCAGCTTCCTGCCGGGCAAGGCAGTGTACTTCATGCAGAAGAACCAGCAGGTGATCTACTGGGTGTTCTTCGCGCTGCTGATATTCGGCGCTCTTGATGTGCCCCTGGGTGCTGCCTCCAACGGTATAATCTGGCTGCTTAATAAGGCTTCGTTCTTCGTGCCGGACGGCGGTCTGATAAATCTGTTCATCTGATGGAAGGACTGAACTTCAAGCTTGAGATATTCGAGGGTCCGCTGGACCTCATGCTGTCGCTCATTCAGAAGCACAAGCTGAATATCCAGGATATCGAGATAAGCATTCTGCTTGATCAGTTCATGCTGTATCTTGACCGAATGTCCGAGGCGGATCTTGAGATCGCTTCGGAGTTCCTTGAGATGGCGGCGCGGCTCATCATGATAAAATCCGCGGCTCTTCTTCCCAAGGAAGAGGCGGAGCAGATGAAGAAGGAATTGCAGGGCGCGCTGATAGAATACGCCCTGTGCAAGACCATGGCGGAGCGCCTTAAGAAGCGCTTCCTCGGCGACGTGGTATTTGTCCGCGAGCCGATGGAAATAGAGATCGACAAGGCATATCATAAGATACATCAGCCGGAGGAGCTAATGCTTGCTTACAGCGCGCTGAACGAGCGCACACGCAGGAAGGCAAGCTACCGTCCCCGGTCGATAAAGCCGATCGTGGCGAAAAGCTACGTCACGGTATTCACGGGCATCGTGGCAGTGCTCAAGAGCCTGCGCAGGAACGGCACGGTGAAGATGGACGAGCTGTACAGGGATCAGCCGCGGTCCCGTACTGTGGCGACATTTCTTGCGATACTGGAGCTTTCCAAGGAGGGGCGTATTTACATCTCTCCGGACGGAAGCAGTGTACGTCTGCGCACAAAGGCGGACGATGAAAGCCATGAGGGGAACACGGCAGAAACGGAGGGGACGGAGCAGTGAAATTCAGCGAGGGCATGGCAGTGATCGAGGCGGTATTGTTCGCCTGCGGCGAGCCGATCGACGCGGACAAGCTTTCCGCCGCCTGTCAGATAGAGAAGGACACGGTGCTGAAGATGATAGACCGGCTCAACGACCGGTACATCGACAACAGCAGTGCGTTCCGCATAAACAGGCTGGGGGACAGCTACCAGATGATGACCCAGCCGGAATTCGCGCCCTACATAAAGACCGCGCTGGAAACGCGCCGTCAGGTGCCGCTGACCCAGGCGGCGCTGGAAGTCCTGGCGGTGGTGGCATACAACCAGCCCGTCACGAAGAGCTTTGTGGAGCAGGTGCGCGGCGTGGACAGCTCCGGCGTTGTGAACAGCCTGGTGGAGCGCGACCTGCTGGAGGAATACGGCAGGCTTGACCTCCCGGGACGTCCCATCGCCTACAAGACCACGGAGAACTTCCTGCGGTGCTTCGGGCTGACGGATCTCAGTGCGCTTCCGACTATTCCGGACAGCACAGATCAGATGGATCTTGATGAATACGACGAGATGAACTTCGGCGGTTCGGACTGACCGGAGGGAAGTACGGCGCAGCGGAGGTGAGTTAATGGGCTGGATCATTGCCGGGGCAGTGGTCGTGGTGATAATGATACTGCTCATGACCTCGGTAAAGGTCAGGTTTGAATATTCCGACGGGCTGCGGCTGAGAATAAACTGGCTGTTCATCACCCTGGTGCAGATCCCTGCCGGGACAAGGAAGCGTAAGCGCCGCAACAAAAAGACCGAAAAGGCTGCGGAATCCGTAGCGGAAACGGAAGCCTCCGACACCGAAAAGCTTTCGGAGGAGGCTGCGGAAAAGTCCGCAGAAAGCTCCGCTAAATCCGCTGAATCCGCCGTAGCCGCGAAAAAGAAGGAATCCGCGCCGGAAAAGCCGGCGAAGAAAAAGAGCCGCGTGGGACTTTCGGATATATGGGAGATCGTGAAGCTTGTGTGGGATTCCCTCAGCAAGCCGCTGAAACGGCTCCTGAAAGCAACGCGGATATACTCCTTCCGGCTGCGCGTGGTCTGCGGCGGCGACGACGCGGCGAAGGCTGCGCTGAACTACGGCAGGATAAGCGCTGTGGCCGGAGTAGTCCGGGCGTTCCTGGAAGGGAACTTCACGGTGGTGAAGCCGGATTTCGACATCAGCGTGGACTTCATGTCGGAGGAAACCACGGCGGAATGCTCCTTCACCGCGAAGCTGACGCCCATCGCGGCGGTGGCGTTCCTGTTCTGGGTCGTCGGGAGGGCAGTCCGCAATTACATGCAGAGAGATAAGGCGAAGATCGCTATTGACAAGCTCAGGAAATAAATTACCGTTCTGAAAGGAGAACTGTTATGTCTAATTCTATTGAGGGTATTCTTGGTGTATCTATGGAAAAGATCCGCGAGATGGTGGACGTCAACACGATAATCGGCGACGCGATCACCTCACCGGACGGAACCACGATAATTCCCGTGTCCAAGGTGTCTTTCGGGTTTGCTTCCGGCGGAAGCGACCTCCCCACCCAGGCGGCGGAGAAGTTCGCCGGCGGAGCCGGTGCAGGCGTTACCGTGAAGCCGGTGGCGTTCATCGTCATCACCCGTGACGGCGACGTTAAGCTCATGGAGCTTGGCAACAGCAAGCCCAGTGCCATCGAGGGAGTTATCGACGCCATTCCGAACGTTGTCGAGAAGATCAAGGGATTCATCGGTGACAAGAAGAAAAAGGACGAGGAGCCGGAGGAAGAGGAGAATTCCGACGACGCTGAATAATCGCTGAATTTCTGCGCAACCTAACGATGGAAATAATTACATCGGGAGGAAGCGTATATGAGAGCGATGGCAAGAATAACGGTGGTGCTGGCGGCGCTGTCCCTGGCAGGAAGCGTGGGAATACGCGCGGCGGCAGCGCCGGAGAATATCTCGGCGGTGAGCGCCATACTTATCGAGGCGCAGACCGGCACGGTGCTCTATGAGAAGAATCCGGACGAGCGGCGCGCAATGGCGAGCACCACGAAAATAATGACGGCTCTGCTGACCATTGAGGCAGGCGACCCCGACCGGGAGTTCACTGTGGATCCCCTGGCTATCCGCGTGGAGGGCACCTCCATGGGCCTGCGGGAGGGCGACCGGGTGAGCCGGCGCGACCTGCTCTACGGGATACTGCTCCCTTCCGGGAATGACGCCGCGAATGCGGCGGCGGTTTCTGTGAGCGGAAGCATTCCGGCATTCGTGCAGCTGATGAATTCCCGCGCTCAGGAGCTGGGACTGTACGATACCCATTTCGTCACTCCCTCCGGACTGGACGCCGATGGGCACTACACTACGGCTCGCGACCTTGCGAAGCTGACGGCGTTTGCAATGAGGGACGAACTGTTCCGCAGCGTGGTTTCGTGCAGTTCCGCGGATGTGGAATTCGGGAACCCACCCTATAAGAGGACTCTGTATAATTCCAACAAAATGCTGCGGCGATACGACGGCGCCATCGGCGTCAAGACCGGATTCACCGACAACGCGCGGCGCTGCCTGGTGTCCGCGGCGGAGCGCGACGGAGTTACCCTCATCGCGGTCACGCTGAACGCCGGGGACGACTGGAACGACCACACAAAAATGCTGGATTACGGCTTCGCCAGTGTGAAGTCCTGTCCGCTTGATGTGGGGTGCGGATTCCGGGTGGCGGTGGCAGGCACAGGGCAGTCCGTGGGAGTCTACGCGCACAACGCTTCGATGGCGCTCCTGGACGGGCAGCGCGGAAAGCTGACGCGCCGGGTGCTCCTCCCGCCCTTCGTGTATGGGACGGTGGAGAAGGGCGACCGGCTCGGGGAGCTGGAATTCCTGCTGGACGGGGAAGTGGTGCTGGAGTGTCCGCTCTATGCGGATTCCACGGTAACGGTACCGGAACAGCAGCCGGGGATATTCCGGGAGATACTCGCGCGGCTGGGAGTTTATATCTGACGGCGCATACAGAAAAGTTCATTCCGCCCGGGAGGGCGTACATAGAAAGGCAAACACAGTTTATGGAAAAGGTAAGAATACAGAAAATAATTGCAGACAGCGGCAGATGTTCACGAAGAAAGGCTGAGGAACTCATTTCCGCAGGGCTGGTCACAGTGAACGGCAGACCCTGCACCCTGGGCGACAAGGCGGACCCGGTGAACGACCTGATCCGCGTCGAGGGCGATGAGATATCCGCGGAGCGTGCGGAGAAGCGCTACATCATGCTGAACAAGCCGCGCGGATACGTCACCTCCATGGCGGACGAGATGGGCAGGAAGGTGGCGTCCGACCTGCTGACGGACGTGCAGGAGCGCGTTTACCCTGTCGGCAGACTTGACAGGAATTCCGAGGGACTGCTGATATTCACTAACGACGGCGAATTTGCGAACGACATCATGCACCCGTCAAAGCACGTCCCCAAGACCTACCGAGTTACTATCGACGGCGCGGTGAACGAGGATCAGCTGTCCCGGCTGATGTCCGGCGTGGAGCTGGACGACGGAGTCAAGACGCTCCCCTGCACGGTGGAGGTAATCTCCGAGGCTCCGGACAGGACGGTGCTCCGCTTCGTCATCAAGGAGGGAAGGAACCGCCAGATCCGCCGCATGTGCACCGCTGTGGGGCTAGAAGTCGGCAGACTGCGCCGCACCTCCATCGGCGGTGTGAAGCTTGGAATGCTCAAGCCCGGTGCTTATCGCGACCTGACCAAGGAGGAACTGCGTTCCCTGAGGACTTCCATCGGCAAGAGCGGTAATCCCAGAAAGAGAAAGTGACCTTCCGGCATGCTCCCGTGGAATCCGCCCCGGGAGCTGCTTTTTTGCACATAAAATTTTGTTTTCAAAGCTTCCGTGACATCTGGTGGGCTTCCTTTTGCTGCCGGAAACGTCACCGGAAATATGTAAAATGTCTAAAATAGGGGCTGATGGCAAATGTATTTTTGTCGGATAGATAAAAAATTCAAAAAAACCGAAATTGTGCTTGTTATTTTTATCACGATGTAGTATAATTATTGTGGATAAATTTTAATTAAGACGGCGGAACTATGCCCGGAAGCATTTTTCAGGCGTTCCATGCCGATCTCAATAGCAGTTATTGGAGGAGTTAAAATGGCGTTTTCAAAGACACTGGCTGAGATGGAACAGAATGTTCCGGACAGCGACGCAAGAAAAAGACTGACTGCTCTCTTTGACGAGGACAGCTTCACCGAGCTTGACAAATTCCTGTCAGCCGACGGCGCGGTCAGCAGCGTTGCAGCAGGCTGCGGTTCAATAAACGGCGCTTCTGTTTACGCATACGCTCAGGACGTTTCTGTCAGGGGCGGAGCAGTTGACAAGAGCGCTGCTCTCAAGATCAAGAAGATCTATGAGCTGGCTGCAAAGAACGGCGCTCCCGTTGTCGCATTCTTCGACAGTAAGGGTGGCGATATCAACGAGGGTATGGAAGTACTCGCTGACTACGGCGATATCATCAAGGCTTCCGCTGCTATTTCCGGCGTGGTTCCGCAGATCGCGGTAGTTACCGGCGTATGTGCAGGCGCGGCTGCCGTTATCGCTGCTATGGCTGACGTCACCATCATGACTGAGAAGGCTGAGCTGTTCCTGACAGCTCCGTTCAATACACCCGACGGCAAGCTCGAGGGTGCAGGCAAGGCTGCAAACGCAGCTAAGTCCGGCGTTGCTGATATCCTCGCAAAGGACGATGCTGACGCAATTGCAAAGGCTAAGAAGCTGGCTGCTATCCTGCCGGCAAACAATATCTCCCTCGCAGGCAACGACGAGTTCGCAGAGAACGACGCAGCTGTTTCCGCTTCTCTCAAGGGCGCGGCTCTGGTTGCGGCTCTCGCCGACAAGAACTCCGTTGTTGAGCTGGGCGCTGAGTTCGGCACCGCAGCTTACACCGCTTTCGCCAGCGTAAACTGGGCTACAGTTGCATTTGTCGCTACAGACAAGGCTGCAAAGCTCACCGCTGCTGACAGCGCAAAGATCGCTAGATTTGTTCAGCTCGCTGACGTATTCTCTATCCCGGTTGTTACCATCGTGAACACCGAGGGATTCGAGGCTTCCAGTGCAGCAGAGCTTGCTGGTTCGGTACGCGACGCAGCTAAGCTGGCGCAGGTATACGCTTCCGCTACCACCACCAAGATCAATCTGATCACCGGCAAGGCGGTAGGTTCCGCTTATGCAGCATTCGACAGCGCTGACCTCACCTTCGCATGGGAGAACACCTACATCGCTCCCCTCAGCGCAGAGGCAGCAAAGGTATTCATGGGCGAAGAGGTGGATTCCACTCCGTTCAAGGCGGCTTCTCTTGGCATGATCGACGGCGTTATCGCTGCCGAGGATACCAAGCAGGCTGTAGCTTCCGCTGTGGATATGTGCTCCAGCAAGAGAGTTGCAGCTCCCACCAGAAAGCACGTTAATTTCGTATTCTAATATATAAACAGAGAGGTTTTTGAAATGAAAAGATACACCATCACCGTAAATGGCAATGCTTATGACGTAACTGTAGACGAGGCTGACGGCTCCGCTCCCGCAGTGGCTGCTGCTCCCGCTCCCAAGAAGGCTGCTCCTGCTAAGAAGGCAGCTGCTCCTGCCGGCGCACAGGGCAACGCTTCTGTAAACGCTCCTATGAACGGCACCATCGTTGACGTAAAGGTCAAGGTTGGCGACAAGGTAACCAACGGTACTGTTATCGCAGTTCTCGAGGCTATGAAGATGGAGAACGATATCGTTTCCGACAGAGATGGCGTTGTTGCTTCCATCAACGTAACCAAGGGCGAGGCTGTTGAAACCGGCGCTGTTGTGGCTACACTCAACGCATAATTTAAGGAGAAGCAAGATGGCAAAATTAAAGATAACTGAAACCGTTCTTCGTGACGCGCACCAGTCACTGCTCGCCACAAGAATGTCTATGGACGACATGCGTCCTATCCTTTCCGAGATGGACAAGATCGGATTCTACTCTGCTGAGTGCTGGGGCGGCGCTACATTCGATTCCTGCATTCGCTTCCTGGACGAGGATCCGTGGGAAAGACTGCGTATCCTGAGAAAGGAAATGCCGAATACTAAGCTCCAGATGCTGTTCAGAGGACAGAACATGCTGGGCTACCGTCACTATGCCGACGATCTGGTTGAGTACTTCGTACAGAAGTCCATCGCCAACGGTATCGACATAATCCGTATCTTCGACGCACTGAACGATATCCGCAACCTTGAAACTGCCATCAAGGCAGCAAAGAAGGAGCAGGGTCACGCTCAGGTAGCTATCTCCTATACCCTCGGCGAGGTATTCACTCACGAGTACTACATGAACTACGCTAAGCAGATCGAGAATGCCGGCGCAGATTCCATCTGCATCAAGGACATGGCAGCCCTGCTGACTCCGTACGAGGCTGCAAGCCTTGTAAAGGATCTCAAGGCTACCGTTAAGATCCCGATCCAGCTGCATACACACTACACTTCCGGTCTGGCTTCCATGTGCATTATGAAGGCGGTAGAGGCAGGCGTTGACGGCGTTGATACCGCTATGTCGCCGCTGGCTCTGGGTACTTCCCACGCTCCGACTGAGTCCATCGTGGCTACTTTCCAGGGCACAGAGTACGATACCGGTCTTGACCTCGTTAAGCTGAACGAGATCCGCGACTATTTCATGAAGCTCCGCAAGAAGTACATCGACAACGGCCTGCTGGATCCATCCATGCTGGCTACAAATACCAATGCGCTCATTTACCAGGTACCGGGCGGAATGCTCTCCAACCTGCTCTCTCAGCTGAAGCAGGCTGGCAAGGCAGATCAGCTTGAGGCTGTTCTCCAGGAAGTTCCGCGCGTTCGTAAGGATTCCGGATTCCCGCCCCTCGTTACACCTACCTCCCAGATCGTTGGTACTCAGGCAGTGTTTAACGTAATCACCGGCGAGCGCTACAAGACTGTTACCAAGGAGTTCAAGGGACTTGTCAAGGGTGAATACGGCAAGACGCCTGTCGCTATTGATCCCGAGTTCCAGAAGAAGATCCTCGGTGCAGAGGAGCCCATCACATGCCGTCCTGCTGACCTGCTCAAGCCGGAGTATGACGTGATGAAGGAAGAGGTTAAGCAGTATGTTCCCGACGCTTCCGTTGAGGACGTCCTGACCTACGCTATGTTCCCGAAGGTAGCTCCGAAGTTCTTTGAGAAGCGCACCGACAGACAGGTTGGAATCGACGCTGACCACGCTGACAAGACCAACAAGGTACACCCCGTCTGATCACTATTGAATAACACGATCCTCCGCAGTCCGCTGCGGAGGATTTTTCTTTTCAGATTTTAAACACATAAAATGGCGGATTGTCTAATATGCATAAAACGGAAGCAGGTTCATGAAAACTAACCGAGTGTTTACACGAATGTCGGGAAGCATACAATTCGTTATTACAAAAGGATTTGCGGAAATATACGCAGTGATAACGTTTACAATGCATTTGTGCAATTTTTCAGCACTTTGCACAAATGAATGATTACAACTTGGTTACAAAGCAGTTACAAAATCGGCTGAATCGAAAGAAAAAGTGCATTGGACAACTCACAAAAGCGCATTACCAAGCGATTAAGATTGACAGAGTAAATTGCTGGGATTTACTTAATAAATTCAAAGGAGGTGTTGTGAAAGTGAACAACAGGTGAAAATTGAAAACGTTTTCCCAATTACACTGTGAAAAAAGTTATAAAAAAGGACTTGAAAAATCAAAGCTTTTATGATAAACTTACAAATGTAATCGAGGCGCGGTTATGAATGCTGCTCAGACAGAGTATTATCAGCCGCAGGACCCCGATGAGTAAATCAGTTCCACAACGGAACGAAATGAAACCTATTTTGGGAGGAAAAATCTATGAAGAAAAGAATTTTAGCAGCTCTGCTTGCATCTGCTGCAGTTCTGTCCTTTGCCGGCTGCTCCAAGGACAACGGTTCCAGCGGTGATTCCAGCGCAGCTGACTCCAGCGCAGCTGACTCCAGCGCAGCTGACTCTAGCGCAGCTGACTCCAGCGCAGCTGATGATTCCAGCAATGCTGGTGATTCCGCTCTCTCTTCTGAGGAAACACTGACCATCCTCGCTTGGACCGGTAACTCCGATATCAAGAACATGGTTAAGCTGTTCTGCCAGGAGAAGGGTTACTCTGAGGATCAGATCGTTATCAAGGGTGTTGGCGACAACGGTGAGGGCGCTCGTGACCAGTATGCTCAGTACCTCTCAGGCGACGGCGACGCTGACCTGATGTGTCTTGAGGCTGACTGGATCCTCCAGTACATCAACGATGACACACTGGTTGCTCCTCTGTCCGATCTCGGAATCACTGAGGCTGATTACGCAAACGCTTATGACTACACCGTACAGATCGGTAAGGATAAGAACGGCGTTCTGAAGGGTGCTTCCTTCCAGGCTGCTCCCGGCGGATTCGTTTACAGAACCGACCTCGCTGAGGAATATCTCGGCGTTAAGACTCCTGAGGAGATGCAGGAGAAGGTTAAGGACTGGGATACCTTCATGGAGACTGCAAAGACAGTTTACGAGGCTTCCGGTAACAAGACCTCTCTGACAGCAACTGAGGGTGGTCTGTGGCAGGTTTACGCTGCTAACAGAACTCAGCCTTGGGTAGTTGACGGCAAGCTCGTTATGGACACCGCTGAAGACTTCTTCGATGTTGCTAAGACAATGGCTGACAACCACTACCTCGCAGGCGTTCCGCAGTGGGATCCCGCTTGGTACCAGGCAGGCCAGGACGGCACAACAATGGGTTACTTCTTCTCCACATGGTGCATGACCAACTCTGATGGTTCTCAGCTGTGGCAGGCAGAGGGTGTTACCAAGGACGACGACGGCAACCTCTCCGGTCCTACATTCGGCAAGTACAACATCTGCCAGGGTCCGACCGGTTACTTCTGGGGCGGCACATGGCTCGCAGCAAGCACCAAGTGCGACACCAAGGACCTCGCTACTGAGTTCGTAAAGTTCTTCACAACTGACGCTGACACAATGCAGAAGTATGCTGAGTTCACCGGCGACTTCACCAACAACAAGGTTGCTATGCAGGCTATCATCGACGCTGGCACCAACAAGAATGACCTCCTCGGCGGTCAGGACCAGTTCGCAGTTCTCGCTGACGGCGCTAACAACATCAAGATGGACGGTCTGATCACAGAGTATGACTCCAAGATCAAGTCCTGCCTGAACACCGCTGTACAGGATTACATCGCTGGTACATACGCAACCAAGGAAGAGGCTGTAGACGCATTCAAGAAGTCTGTAGTTGCAACATTCCCTGACATTGTAGTTGAGTAATCAGTAGTTACTTCTCTGCACTGTAACTGAATAACCTTTTCAACGATATGAATTGCTTACGGGCGAAAACCCGTAAGCAATGTATCGTTGAATTTTTAACAAAAAAATTGGAGGGTGTGCTATGAATGCTGCAGCACAGAAGCGCAGTAAGATGATAAGCTATGCAAAATATGGCTATATGTTCATACTACCATTTTTTATTGCGTATGCTTTCTTTATGATTTATCCCCTCATTAACACGTTTTTCCTGAGCTTTCGCGGCAATGGCGACACTGCTAATGAATTTGTAGGATTACAGAACTTCCAGTGGCTTCTTTTTGGTCAGGAAGGTAAATACAGCCCGGGTGCAGCAATCCAAGAGGAGTTTATGAGATCCATTGGAAACACACTCATTCTTTGGGCTGGTAACTTCGTATTACAGATTGTGCTCTCACTGCTTCTTGCAGTATGGTTCTCCGATGTCAGAATCAAGTTAAAGGGCACTGGCTTCTTCAAGGTAGTAATGTATCTGCCTAACATCATCACGGCGTCCTCTGTTGCCGCCCTGTTCCTTATGCTTTTCGGCAATAACAAGTACAACGCTGTAAACGCTCTTTTATTAAATTGGGAAGTAATACTTGAACCTTTCAAGTTTGTTGATAATGTCTGGAGTGCGAGAATCCTCGTATGGTTCATTCAGACCTGGATGTGGTTCGGTAACACTACACTGCTGCTGATGTCCGGTATTTTCGGAATTGATCCGTCTATCTATGAGGCGGCTTCCATCGACGGTTCCAGCGGTGCAAATACCTTCTTCCGCATCACAATGCCTATTCTCAAGCCTATATTCATCTATGTGTTCATCACATCAATGATCGGTGGATTGCAGATGTTCGATATCCCGTACCTCTTCCACGAAGGACGTACAGTAAAGAACAGCCTGGAAACTGTGGCGGTATTCATCTATAACAACTTCCACATCAATCCTCTCAAGCCGAACTACGGTTACTCGGCAGGCGCTTCCGTGCTTCTGTTTATCGTAACCCTGATATTCGGTCTGATCATCTACAGATTCAACACAGATTCTACCGCTCCTGTAAAGAAGCGCAAGAAGTCCAAGTAAGGAGGGTATGAATACATGTCAAGTACGGCAACCAAGGATTATTCAACCAGCATAAAAGTCCATGGTATTATCAGATTCGTTGTTTGTATCCTTCTCACTATCATCTGCCTTTTACCGATTTACATACTGGTCATCAATGCGACCAGAGCTTCTTCGGACATAACATCAAGCGGTATCACCCTTATCCCCAGCACACATGTCCTGGATAACTGGAATACCCTTACGACCAGAGATGCCTACGCAGATGTTTACAACGTATGGATCGGTTACAGGAACAGTATCGTGATCGCAGCATGCTCCACAGTCCTGACTGTTATTTTCTCTGCGCTCACCGCATATGGTCTTACGGTTTACGACTTCAAGCTCAAGAAGTTTGCGACAACATTTATTCTTGCAGTTATGATGATCCCGATGCAGGTCGTTTCCACCGGTTTCTTACAGTTCATGATCCAGATCGGACTCCAGGATAACTACCTGCCTCTGATCCTCCCTGCGATCGCAGCTCCTTCCACGGTATTCTTCATTCTCCAGTACATGAAGTCTTCCTTCCCCCTGGAGATCGTTGAGGCCGCCAGAATCGACGGAAGCGGCGAGTTCCGGACGTTCATTACGATCGCGCTTCCTATGCTGAAGCCGGCGCTCGCAGTTCAGGCTATCTTCGCATTCGTTGCAAGCTGGAACAACTACTATACTCCTTCCATGATCCTCATTTCAAGTAACTTCGAACAGAAGACAATGCCGATGATGGTTGCGGGTATCCTCGCAATGGATAAGGTCAACGACTACGGTGTTAACTACCTTGCTATCGCTCTTTCCATTCTGCCTGTTGTAATTATCTACCTTTGCCTTTCCAAGTTCATCGTTAAGGGCGTTGCCCTCGGTGCTGTTAAGGGCTGATGTACACAAAAAATTCTCCTCATCGCAAGGTGGGGAGTTTTTTTATGCTAAAAAAAGACTGGCTGCCGGAGCAGCCAGATCAGACCGTCGAAAAATCCCCTAAAGGGGCTTTTCCGCCGAACATCCCAGCAAGTGTTTTTTGCCACGGGAGACCCGTGACAAAAAACGTATTTTAAATGCCTGCTTCGCAGGCAAATTTCACTTTTTCAACAAGCTGGACTGGCTGCCGGAGCAGCCAGATATTTTATTGCTGGGTAAGCCCGTGTTTTACTCGGTCGGCTTCCTCGGCTCTCTTGGCGTTGTTGAACCTGTCGAGGGTCCCCACCAGGTAGCCGGTTATGCGGCGGATTCGCTCGAACGGCTGATCACAGAAGTGGTAGGTGCAGTTGACGTAATCCCCGTCTATGTCCATGTCAATGGCGGTGATGTTCCTCTCCGGGTACTTCTTCAGCGCCATTTCGGTGTAGTAGTCTATTTCCTGCTGCGGAAGTGTTCCGCCGGTCACATTGATTTTCATAAGATCACTCCTCTTTAATAGTATCATTTGTTGACCTTGATACAATTATATCACTATATATTGTTTCTGTCAAGTGGGAAAGGCACAATATATTATTCCCGGTTCCGTGCAGGTTTAGCATTCTTTCCGTCAGATTGTATAAAGTAAACCGGCACAAATCCGACCAGTATGCATGGGATTCCGGTGAGTATCTGCCATGGCTCCGCGCCCCGGGGGATCAGCTCCCGGAGTGAAGCCAGCATGAACCCGAGGATAACCAGGAACGTCCCTGCCTGGTGGCGCTGGAACAGCGTTTCGATCAGCCGCGCGGTCAGGAATATTCCGAGAACCGTCCCTGCGGCGAGGGGCAGCAGCGGAATCAGGTCAAGTGTGCTGAGCTTCTCCATCACGGCGTCGTAAATTCCGAGCATGTAGAGGAAGTGTGACGCGCTGATTCCCGGCAGCACAAGCGCAGCAGCCAGGAGCATTCCGCCGGTGAATTGCAGCGCCATGTCGGCGAATCCGCGCTCGCCCGGGGTGAACAGTCCCTCCGGAAACGACGCCAGCAGCAGGACTGCTGCCGCCCCCGAAAGGATCAGTACCAGCCCGGAAGCATTCAGCCTGCGCACGCCGGCTTTCCGGAATATCGCCGGAATTCCTCCTGCCACCGCGCCGAGGAACAGGAACCTCACCGGGACCTCCGCCTGAGTGGTCAGCAGCCAGGATATCGCACCTGCCATCAGGAACAGCCCAAGGATCCCACCCAGCGCGAACCGGAGCAGCAGCGGAATATTCCTGCGCGGTTCGGAGAAGCACCGGCTGACTGCCCGGAGCAGATCGTCGTACACTCCGATTACCATGGCGGCGGATCCGCCGCTGATCCCCGGGACTGCCATCACACTGCCTGTAATAAATCCACATAATATAACTCCGAGTCTTGACATTTTGGCTCCTTTCTGCTTGTACAGTATAGTATATTCCAGATATTCCTATTAATGACGTTCCGGCGGCATGGAGTAAGGATTCGGCGATGTGGAGGGAAGGTGGTCCGCTTCCAAAAAAAATCAAAAAAATTTTAAAAAACCCTTGCATTTTAACTGATTATGTGGTATACTTGGATAGTATGATATCACTTGTACAATTTTATAATTGAGTACATAATTATATGGAGGAATTTCAACTAATGGGTATATTTGAAATAATCAGCGCTATCGTACTGATAATTGCATGCGTATTCATCATTATCGTGGTGCTCATGCAGGATACAAAAACACAGATGTCCAAGACCATTTCCGGTAACTCCAGCGATAACTACTTCGGCAAGAACTCCGGCAGGACCAAGGAGGCAATGCTCAATAAGGCAATGACCACCGCTGCGATCGTGTTCTTTGTTCTGGCTATCGTGGTGAATGTCGTTAATGTATACTTCGGTGGCTCTAAGGATGAGTCCTCCGGCAGTTCCGTTACTTCAAGCACAGTTTCTGATACAAGCAGCGAAGACGATTCAGCGGCAGTCACAGTCGAGGTCGGCACGGCGGATACCTCCGCTGATTCCGCAGCAGCGACTGCAGACGCTGGCTCCGAGAGCACGCCGCAGGCAGCGCAGGATGAAGGCGGTACCTCCCAGGCAGAGAGCGCAACTTCAACTGCTGAACAGTAATACATCAGGACAGGCTGAACCGCCTGTCCTTTTTGTTAAATCGAGATAAAAACGGAATACTAATTATGTTGTCCGGTGGCGCCGGAATATGAGAAAGGATAAGTATGAACAATTTTAAACTTTCGATATTAATGGGATTGTACAAGGCTGGCGAAAAAGGACTTTCAGTCCGTCAGCTGGCCGACCAGATGGGTGTTAACAAGAAGGGAATGAAGAAGCTCGAGGACGCCCTGGCGGAAATGAAGCAGCACAACGACATTGCCTACAAGAAGGGGAACTGCTGGATAAAGCACCCGGAAACCTACTTCAAGGCGGAAGTGAGCCGCGTTTCACAGCGTTCCGGATTCGTGAAGCAGGTGGGAGATATGCCGCAGGAGTATTTCGTGCGCGGCAGGGATATGTGCGGCGCGATTCCCGGAGATATCGTGCTGGCGAAAATGACAGCCCCATCGGACGATATCCACCATTCTCCGGAAGCGGTCGTGCTGGCAGTCCTTGAGGAAACCGACGCGCTTCTTACCGGCGTTATCGTCGCCGAGGGGAACAAGCTGATGGTGCTTCCGGACAAGCTGTGCAGCGACCCTCTGGTTATCGCGAAGGTTTCAAAGGCGGCGGCTATGCATGTCGGGGACAAGGTCGTGTTTTCCATCAAGAAGCGCGGCGAGCGCCACATGGACCACACGGTGAATATCGTGGACGTGTTCGGCTCCAGCGATACGGCAAAGGCAGGCGCAGAGGCCTACATGATGTCCAACCGGCTGCATGTGAATTTCCCGGACGATGTGCTGCTTGAGGCGGCTAAGCTGGATATTGACGAGCCGGACGGCGATGAAATACTCCGCAGGCTTGACCTCCGCGGAGAACCGATATTCACAATTGACGGTGCAGACACAAAGGACATAGACGACGCGGTCAGCATTTCCAAGACCGACCGCTGCTACAAGCTGGGAGTACACATTGCGGACGTATCCCACTACGTTCCCCGTGGCTGCAAGATAGATGAGGAGGCATTCTACCGTGGCACTTCCATTTACTATGCCGACCAGGTGGTGCCTATGCTTCCGAAGCAGCTTTCCAACGGGATATGTTCCCTGAATCCGCAGGTGGACAGGCTGGCGTTTTCCTGCCTGATGGAGGTCAGCTTCCAGGGAAAGCTGCTGAACTACCGTTTTGAGAAATCCGTGATACGCAGCCGCGTGAAGGGAGTCTACAGCGAGGTCAACAAGATAATCGACGGCACTGCCGACGAGGAGATAAAGGCAAAATACGCCCGGGTGATCGACCGCATTCCGATAATGAAGGAGCTTGCGGAGATCCTTGAAAAGAACCGTATTGAGCGCGGCGCCCCGGAGATTGACACCTCCGAAACCAAGATAATCACGGACGAGAATGGCGTGTGTATTGACGTAAAGCCCCGCACCACCGGTATTGCCGAGGGAATTATCGAGGAATTCATGCTGATGGCGAACAACTCCGCCGCAGCCCTTGCCATGAAGGAAAAAATACCGTTCGTATACCGCGTACACGAGGCTCCAACATTTGAGAAACTGGACGCACTCCGCGAAACGCTGACCGCGCTGGGGATAAATCCCGGGGCGCTGGGAATGAACGCGCCGGCAGGGGAGCTTGCGAGGATCCTCCGGGAGAACAAGGACAGCGACCGCGCAATGGTGATCAACCGTATCGTACTGCGCACGATGATGAAAGCACGGTACAGCGAGGAGCCGCTGGGACATTACGGGCTTGTCATGCCGGAATATGCGCACTTCACCTCGCCGATACGCCGCTACGCAGACCTGTCGATTCATCGTATTCTGACGGATTACGTCTATGCGCTGAGCCACGAGAAGCTCTGCCGGAAGTACGCTGCGTTTGCGCAGTCCGCGGCGCTCCAGGCGAGCAATACGGAGCTTTCCGCGATACGCTGCGAGCGAGATTGCGAGAATTTTTACATGGCGGAATACATGAAGTCCCACATCGGTGAGGAGTTTGACGGTATTATCTCCGGAGTGAGCGCCGGAGGAATTTACGTCCTGCTTCCCAACACGGTGGAGGGAATGGTGAGCGTTGCGACGCTTCCACTGGGGGATTACGAGGTGCAGCACGGAGTTATCCTGACCGGCGCCGCGGACGGCAGCGTATTCACTGTCGGCGACAAGGTGCATGTAAAGTGCGTCAGCGTGAACGTCAACGGCGGATTCATCGACTTCGAGCTCTGCTGATCCGGGCATAAAAATAACCTCCGGCTCTTTCGGGTCGGAGGTCGTTTTTATTGATATCAGATTTTGTCGAGCGCCTGTGCGATGTCGTCGATGAGATCCTGTGCGTCCTCAAGTCCGCAGGAGTATCTTACCAGGTTCGGGAATACGCCGCACGCCTTGAGTTCCTCGTCGTTCATCTGGCGGTGGGTTGCGCTTGCCGGGTGCAGGCAGCAGGTGCGTGCGTCTGCAACGTGGGTTTCGATAGCGCCGAGTCTGAGGTGCTTCATGAATTCCTCGGCAGCCTTTCTGCCGCCCTTCATGCCGAAGCTTACTACGCCGCAGGTGCCGGTGGGCATATACTTCTGCGCGGTTTCATAGTACTTGTCGCCGGGCAGTCCGGGATAGTTGACGTATTCGATCTTGGGGTGCTTGCTCAGGAACTGTGCAACGGCAAGTCCGTTCTCGCAGTGGCGCTTTATGCGTACATGCAGGCTCTCAAGTCCGAGGTTGAGAATGAAGGCATTCATCGGTGCCTGGATAGAGCCGAGATCTCTCATCATCTGCGCAGTCGCCTTGGTGATGAATGCGCCGCCGATACCGAACTTCTCAGCGTAGGTTATTCCGTGGTAGCTCTCGTCAGGGGTGCACAGTCCGGGGAACTTGTCTGCATGCTCCAGCCAGTTGAAGTGACCGCTGTCAACTATGCAGCCGCCCACCGCAGCGCCGTGTCCGTCCATATACTTGGTGGTGGAGTGAGTTACGATATCGGCGCCCCACTCAAACGGACGGCAGTTTATGGGAGTTGCGAAGGTGTTGTCAACGATCAGCGGAACTCCGTGCGCGTGCGCAGCGTTCGCGAACTTCTCAATGTCAAGCACGGTAAGCGCAGGGTTTGCGATGGTTTCGCCGAACACAGCCTTGGTGTTGGGCTTGAATGCTGCGTTGAGTTCATCCTCGGTGCAGTCCGGGCTGACGAAGGTGAAGTCCACGCCCATCTTGCGCATGGTCACATTGAACAGGTTGAATGTGCCGCCGTAGATGGAGCTGGAGGCAACGATGTGATCGCCACAGCCAGCGATGTTGAATACCGCGAAGAAATTCGCAGCCTGACCGGAAGAGGTCAGCATGGCTGCAGAGCCGCCTTCAAGGTCGGCGATCTTTGCAGCAACGGTGTCGTTGGTGGGATTCTGGAGACGAGTGTAGAAGTAGCCGCTTGCCTCAAGATCGAACAGCTTGCCCATGTCCTCGCTGGTGGAGTATTTGAATGTGGTGCTCTGGATTATCGGAACCTGTCTGGGTTCGCCGTTTCCGGGCGTGTAGCCGCCCTGTACGCACTTCGTGCCTAAATTGTATTCGCTCATTTTGTCCTCCTGATGATATTAAAACCTAGTAATGCCCGGTGTATTACGGGGCTTTGTGATATGATAAATCAGGGCATAAAGCCCCGTAAGTAATATTATACTACCATAACTGTGCAATGTCAAGCAGAAAGCGGATTGCCGTCAGAAAATCAAGGAAAAATGCACCAATAATAAAGCGATAAGTCGTGCAGATAATAATACCGTGCAGTCATGCTGTACAATAATATTATAATAAGGAGAAGATCTATGAAAAAGCTTCTTGGATTTGCGGCGGCTGTTGCGGCAGCAGCTTCGCTGACCTGCGCGGCTTCCGCTAACAATGGCGGCGTTATCGGCGGAGTTGTAAACGCCGGCGAGGATATAGTCAACGGCGTAGTTGACGCCGGCGAGGACGTGGTGAACGGCATTACCGGCGGCAATACCGCAAATGGAACGACCTCCGGGGCAGGGGACAATTCCGGCATGAACAGCGGTACTACCTCCGGAACAACGACCGGAACTACCGGCGCGGCAAACGGTAACGGTTCCACAACAGGTACTGTCAGCGGAACTACGAACGGTGCTACAAATGCTACCACAACAGCGCCCGGAAACCCGAATACCGGCGTGCCGTTCAACATGGCAGCGGCTGGAGCGGCAGTCCTCGGCGCGGCTGGAATCATGCTGACCATCCGCAGGGATGACTAAAGTTAGGTAAATTAAGTAATAAGCAATGCGTGTTTCTGAAGGAAATACGCATTGTGCTTTTTTACTAAAAAAATTATTGGAATTGCCTAAAAAAAACTGTAATTTGTGTGTAAAATGACAGTTGCATTTTTTTATGATTTATAGTACAATATACAAGAGGATTTAGTGTTTGCTATCCGCTCAACCAAAATTTTAGGAGGATTATTCTTATGAAGTTAAGAAGTGTTATCGCTGCAGTTGCTGCTGTTGCAGTTGCTGCTACCACTACTGTTACATCTTTTGCAGCTTCTGCATTCAAGGGTGCAACAAATACTCAGTCTGGTATGTTCGCATGCCTGCTGTCTGACGACCCCAACGTTCCGCTGTTCACAGACTATGCTCCTATGTCTGACTTCACCGGCTTCACTCTGACCGTTAAGGCTACAGATAAGAGAGCTGTTGAGTCCGCTATCGCTGAGCAGGCTTGGGTTGCTGGCGCATTCGGCTTCAACTCCCAGTCCACCGGCTGGAAGCAGATCGAGTGGGGCCTTGAGGGCTCTTCCGCAGGCGATAAGGATTACCTGCTGAAGGCTACTGACAAGAGAGGCGAGTTCGTTCTGAACTATTCTCAGGACACTCCTATCTTCAAGTCCACTGATACATATGCACAGGTATGGATCCAGAACTATGCTGATGCTTATGAGTTCGAGATCGTTTCCTACACTCTGCTGAACTCCAAGGGCGAGGACATCACCAAGACCGCTGCTGAAAAGCCTGCTGATACCACAAAGCCCGCTGATACCACTGCTCCTGCAGATGAGCCCGCTGACGAGACCGTAGAGGTTGTTGAGACCGCTGACGTTGACGAGACTGTTGACGTAACTGTTGATGAGACTGTTGACGTAACTGTTGATGACACCGCTGAGGTTGCTACTTCTGACGAGACCGTTGACGCTGCTGACAACACCAACACCAATACCGACGCTAACAAGGGCAACCCTGACACTGGCGTTGCTGGCGTAGCTGTAGCTGCTGGCGTTGTTGCTCTGGCTGGTGCTGCTGTAGTAGTTTCTCGCAAGAGAAAGTAATCAACAATAAGTGACCAGATAGTTCAAACACTAACCGCACCCCCGAAGTAATTCGGGGGTGTTTCTCGTTCCGGAACAGTACTCTTGGAAACAAGCGGAAGGAATACAAAAAAGGGGCTGAAAACAGCCCCTTTCTTATTCTGTTGTCCGGTATCAGAGCGGCTTCATTACGATCTCGCCGTCGCCGATGGTTGCTCTTGAGTGCGGCGTCATGGTATTCACCTGGAATATGCAGGAGTTGATACGCAGGGTGACGCCGGGATAAAATGCGCGCTTGCAGGATACAGACAGGTTCTGCTTGCGCTCCAGGGTGGTTTCGATCTCCTTGATTCTGTTGTTAAGGCGCTTTATCTCGCCCTGTATCTGGAACCGGGAGCGCATTGCCTCCACCTTCATCTGCTCACGCTCCGGACTGAGCTTGCTCACCTTCGCCATTTCCGTGAGGGCGGTGACGATCTTCCCGAGCTGGTCAAGCTTATCCTCGTAGTTCTGTATCGTGTGCTTGTGCCCCTCCATCTCCTCGGTGAGCACTGCGTTGTTGCCGAGGGTGACCAGGGTTTTGGCGTAGCTTTCCGAGCCGATGACGGAAGCGGTGATGTTTTCCAGCGCGGTGTACTTACCGCCCATCATGATACCCTTGCCGCTTGCAATGATGTCCTTCCCGGCGAACACATCTCCTCCCACAAAGGAGGAAGCCTCGACATTCTGCCCGGCGTACAGCTTGCTGTTTTCGCAGAAATCCAGCTTAATGCTGCCAAGCTCGCTGTGCAGGTTGGAATTTATGCAGCCCAGCTTGACGGTGATGTTCCCGTCAGCGGTAATGGTGCCGTTGGTGACGTTGCCGTTTATTGTGATGTTCTTCTTGGAGGTCACTGCGAAGCCCTCCAGGACATTTCCCTTGATGATGATGTCGCCGATGAAGTCAATGTTTCCGCTGGAAACGTCCACGTCGCCGCGTATCAGCAGGGATTCCTCAATGCAGAACGCGCCGTTGGTGTAGGCGAGATTTCCATCGGTGACAGCGACTATCTCGGTGCCGTCGTTCACGAGTTCAGTACCCTTGCCGACGGCGAAAGTGACCGGAACCCCCACCTTCTGCGGAACGGATTTTCCCATGATGTCGGTGCCCGGAGTGCCCTCGGTGGGCAGCGTGATCCTGGCTATCGGTGTACCCTTATAGATATTGCGCACCAATCCCAGGTTCTTGTAGTCAACGTTGCCGTTTTCGTCCTCGACAGGCTTAAACGTACTTTCACGCTTAAAGTGGTATTCAATTTTCCCGTCCTCACCGTTTACAGGCGGCTGCCAGCGCGCAATACAGATATTTTCGCCATATCGGCGCTCTGTAACTGCGCGTTCGATCTCGTTTTCCATCAGCCCGAAGCTGATACCCTTATCAGCAACGGCCGCAAGAGCTTTATCGACTGTCATCTCAAGTCCGCCGTTTGCAGGCGGCTCAAGGGTCATGAATGCAGTAGTGCAGTTAGGGTCAATTGATATCTCTGCTGCTGCGTGGATTATTTTGCCGTCCTTGGCGTCAGTCATGGTAAAGCCTCCTTACTATATTTTTTTCTAATTCTATTGTAGCATATATCCGGATATTTTGCAAGCGAAAAAGGGAAAATAACCCGGGTAACGGGTATGATTTTCATGTCGGGAGAACTGACGTCGGATTCCGCCACATTTATTGTGAATCTGAGGTGCAGAAAGGGCGGAATCACGTTCCGCCCTCTGGATATCGTGCCGTATGATCATTCCTCTGATTCTTCAGCCGGGGATTCCTCAAAGATATCCTCCAGGGATTCCTCTACGGTTTTGGCGATGGGAGTTTTCCGGAGTTTTCTGCTCCACATGCCAGTCAGGTAGAATATCACTGACATTATTGTACCTGCGATCCACGCGCCCGGCCAGGAGAGCCAGATCCCGCGTACCTCGCCCATGGTGTTGGAGAATATTGCAGCGAGGACCACGCGTAGGATAAGATCCGTGAATGTCGCCGCCATGAAGCAGCCCATGGCTTCACTGCCGCGGAGCACTCCGTCGCAGAGCAGCTTAATGCACACGATGAAGTAGAACGGCGAAGCAATACGCAGGAAGTCCACGCCGGTGTCCATCGCGAGCCGGGAGCTGTCGCCGTTCATGAACAGTGAGAGAAGAGGTTCGCTGAGTATGAAGAACAGCAGGAAGAACACAGCCGCAGTGCCCAGCGAGAAGAACAGCGATGAGCGGAATCCTTTACGGATACGCTCCGGCTTATCCGCGCCGATATTCTGCGCCGTGAAGCTGGACATGCCGTTTCCGATGGTGGTGAAGCAGGTTATCGCGAAGGTGTTCAGCTTGATTGCGGCGGAGTACCCGGCAACTATGGAGGAGCCGTACCCGTTGACCATGTACTGAATAAACAGGTTGCCGACGGAGATGAAGCTCTGCTGGAGTACGCTGGGGACAGCCACCTTGCAGATCTCGCCGAGCGCCCTGCCGCTGAACGGCTTTCCGCCCTTTATGTTCATGGATTTCACGCGGCGGAACAACAGGAACAGCGCCAGAATACAAGCCGCGCCCTGCGCCGCAAAGGTAGCCCATGCCGCGCCGGCGACTCCCATTTTAAACGGGATTATGAGAATGCAGTCCAGGATAACGTTGCCGACGGAGCTTGCGATAAGCAGGTACAGCGGCGTCTTGCTGTCACCCAGGCTGTTAAAAATACCGGTGACGATATTGTAGAGGAAAAGGAATATGAATCCGCCGGTATAGATCATGAGGTACAGGCAGCCGTCGTCAAATATGTTCGCAGGGGTCTGGACCCACTGCATGAATACTCCGCTGAAGAGCACTCCTACAAGCGTAAGTATAGCGGAGAGCACGGTTCCTGAAATTAGCGAGGTGGAGATACAGGTCTTGGTCATCTGCATATTGCCGGAGCCGAAATGCTTGCTTATGACCACCGAGCAGCCTATCTGGCAGCCCACCGCCACCGCCATGAATATCATGGTTATGGGGTAGCTTGCGCCGATCGCCGCGAGGGCGTCCTCTCCGGCGAATTTACCGGCGATCACGCTGTCGGCGATGTTGTACATCTGCTGGAACATTACGCTGATGAACAGCGGTATCGTGAACATGATGAGGGATTTTCCGGGGCTTCCGATCGTCAGGTCCTTGTTCATTGTGATTTAGTCGCTTCTTTCCTTTGATTATTTTCTGTATGTATAGTACGGTAAGTGCCGCCTATCTGATTCATTCTATCACAAATTTCCCGGATTGACAACTTTGTAATATGTATTTCGTTGTTTTTTGGGTAGATTTTGCATGATTGCGACAAAAAAACACTAGACAAGCAAAAGTTTTTGTGATATCCTATAAACGTAAACTGTCGGGAGTATCAAAACTTCCCGGAAATATATAATTGAGAGGGTAAAACTAATGACCAACATACCTGAAATTAAGCTCGGCATAATTGCCGTATCCCGTGACTGCTTCCCTATCGCTTTATCCGAAAGACGCCGTAAGGCTATAGTTTCCGCTTACGGAGAGGGGATATACGAATGTCCCGTTACCGTTGAGAACGAGCTTGATATGCTTAAGGCTGTCGAGGACGTAAAGAAGGCTGAGTGCAACGCTTTAGTAGTATTCCTCGGTAACTTCGGTCCTGAAACTCCTGAAACCCTTATCGCAAAGAATTTCGACGGCCCCGTAATGTTCGTTGCAGCAGCAGAGGGCGACGGCGACATGATCAACGGCAGAGGCGACGCTTACTGCGGAATGCTCAACTGCTCCTACAACCTTGGCATGCGTCATCTTAAGGGCTTTATCCCTGAGTATCCCGTTGGCACCGCTGACGACATCGTTAAGATGATCAAGGACTTCGTTCCGGTAGCAAGAGCTGTCATCGGCGTCAAGAACTTAAAGATCATCACCTTCGGTCCCCGTCCCCAGGACTTCTTCGCCTGCAATGCTCCTATCAAGGGCTTATATGAGTTAGGCGTTGAGATCGAAGAGAACTCCGAGCTCGACCTCCTCGTTTCCTTCAAGGAGCACGAGAACGATCCCAGAATCGACGCTGTATGCGCTGATATGGCAAAGGAGATGGGCGAGGGTCGCTATTATTCCGACCTCAATAAGCGCATGGCACAGTTCGAGCTTACCCTTTTAGACTGGGCAGAAAACCATAAGGGCTCCAGAAAGTACGTTGCATTCGCTGACAAGTGCTGGCCCGCATTCCCCTCCCAGTTCGGATTTGAGCCCTGCTATGTAAACAGCCGACTTGTAAGCCGCGGAATCCCCGTATCCTGCGAGGTTGATATCTACGGCGCACTGAGCGAATATATCGGTATGTGCATTTCCGCTGACGCTGTTACACTGCTTGATATCAACAACTCCGTTCCCAAGTACATATATGACGAGGATATCAAGGGCAAGTACAATTATTCTCTTACAGATACATTTATGGGCTTCCACTGCGGAAATACTCCCGAGTGCAAGATGTGCTCCGACCGTGCTGTCAAGTACCAGCTTATCCAGCACCGTCTGCTTGAGCCAGCAGGCAGCGAGCCTGACTTCACAAGAGGCACTCTCGAGGGCGATATCGCAGCAAGCGACATCACATTCTATCGTTTACAGTGCGACAGCGAGGGACAGCTCCGTGCATACATCGCAGAGGGCGAGATCCTCGATGTTCCTACACGTTCCTTCGGCGGTATCGGTATTTTTGCGATCCCCGAGATGGGACGCTTCTACCGTCACGTTCTGGTTGAAAAGCGTTATCCCCACCACGGTGCGGTTGCATTCGGTCACTACGGAAAGCTCCTGTTCGACCTCTTCCGTTATCTCGGCGTTCAGGATATCGGATTCAATCAGCCTGCCGGCATGATGTATCCGACCGAGAATCCTTTTGTAAAGTGATCTGTCAGGAATAAACAGTTAAAGGGGCTGCGATGATTCGCAGCCCCTTTTCAATTGTCGGCACATCTGCGTCGTCAACGCCAGTTTGGCAGGCAGTATGTGTGTATTCACGCGTTTTCCATCACGTCCCTGAGCATGTCTATGTATTCCTGGCGGACCCACTCCGGGGACTGCACCACAGCCTTTCCGCCGAACTGGAACAGCCACGCGTAGAACGGCGCTTCTGCCACCACGCTGGCGTACAGCGTGAAATGTTCCCCGTCCTTGTCAGGGATCATTCGGACGTCCATGCCGAACCTGTCCAGTACTGCGTTTACAATACTCTGGTCGCAGCGTATCTTTACTTCCACCTCGTCGCCGCTGAACATTGAGATGTGCGTCATGACATACTGGGTCAGGTCGAAATCCCGGTCGAGGGGGCGCGCAGGCTCGGCGGTTATCCTCACGGATTCCATGCGGTCCACGCGGAAGTTGGAGTAGCACTCCCGGTGGTCGTTCCACGCAACGAGGTAGTAGTGATCCCGGTCCCACACCAGCGCGTAGGGAGTGCAGATCCTTGCCTTGTCGCGGTATTTCTTGCGGCGATTCATGTCGTACTCGAAATACTTGAACGATATCTTAAATTTTCCGTTTTCTCCGGCGATGGCGCGCTGTATTGTGTCCACGTTGTAAAGCACGCCCTTGTTCGGCTGCTTGGAGCGCCCGGTTACGAATACGTTGCGGCGCAGCTGCATTGCGTCGCAGTCGCAGCAGAGATTTTCTATCTTGTGCAGAAGTTCCGCAGACTGGTTGTAGGTAAGGAACTTGGAGGAGCTGATCACGTCGGCGATCAGCTTCAGCTCCGCCAGCTCAAAGTCCCGGCTCATCAGCTGGTAGGAGGCAGTTCGCCCGTTGGTGGACTGTATATCCATGCCGTACTGCCGCAGCGCCTCTATATCCTCGGCGAATGCCTTTCTGCCCTCGGATACGCCCAGGTCCGCGAGTTTTTCTTCAATCTGCTGGCGCGTAAGCGACTGGTTCTCGTTTGTGTATTTCAGAAAGATGTCCCGGAGGTACAGCATTTTAAGACGCTGCGCATTTCCCTCACCGGGTAGTCTGGATTCCTTCGGCATTTTGATACAGCTCCTTTTTCTGTCGGTTTGTTGTTTCGAAATTGGCGCACCGGAATTATTAATCTACATTTATATTATATCATAAATTTATAAAAAAACTGCGCCTTTTCGGGCGCAGTTACATGTTTTTTGTGATATTTTTTCAATCCAGGAATTCAACGTGAATGTTCGGATTCTCTGCGGCGCTGTCATTGAGCACCCGGCGCAGCCCTGCTGCGTCCTTTTCCCCGATGGAACCTTCCAGCGCGGAGTTGTTCAGAATTTTTATCTCGGCTTCGGTGTTGATTTCGCCGAGGTAGTCGTGGAGCGAATCCAGCGTTTCGCCGTAGCACTCCGGGAAATCGAATGCGGCGTAGAATCTGCCGTGGATAATGTCCATGCTGCCAACGGTTGCTGCGTCAATAATAAGTGTTTTCATGTGTTATTCCTCTCCGTAAAGTAGTGTGAATGAAGCGTAGTGGTCGTCGGTGTAGTAGATCAGCCCGTCGTTCGAGAAGATGATCCGCTTTGCGCCGCGGCCGCTGCTGCCCAGCGTGTCGATGTCGCATTCGGTGTAGCTCCTGCCGGATTTCTCCGGGAGAAGTCCCTCGTAGTTGCCGAAGTGGTCGCCGCCGATACATTTGCCCGGGGCGTATTCCTCCACTGAGCCGCCGCTCCAGCCAAGCTCACGGGCTTCCTTTTTCGTGATGAAGTTTCCGGGGAGGTGCCCGTAGGTGTGGATATACAGCGCCACATCGTCCCGGCTGGAGTAAGTCCCGTCCTCCGGCAGAGATTCCGGCTGGGATCCCTCTGCGGTTTCCGGCGTTGCGGCGGACGTGCTCACGGCTGTGGTGGATTGCGCCGCTTCAGCGGACGGAGCGTTGTCAGCCGCTGCGGTGGATTGTTCCTCCGTGGGCTGGGATTCCGGCGTCGCAGCCGTGAAGTCCCCGGCGTAGTCTGCACTAACGACCTGGGACTGGTACTGGGATTCCTCCGGGGTATCCGCCGAGCACGCCGCCAGCGAAAGGGAAGTCACCGCCGCCATCAGCAGCGATAGTATTCTTTTCATTGCGTGTTCCTTTCTGTTCTTATTTTTCCCGTGTTTACGGTAATAATACTAATACATTATAGCATGTCATCCGGGATTTGTAAAGAGTTCGTGGAATACTATTCCCGGGAGTGGATTCCGGATTAATGTGGTTTTGTGCAAAATCCATAAAACTTTTACTCGAATCCGGCAGATTGCTACAAAACCTATAAAATTGGTATGAATCCTAAAAAGCCTATTGACAAACTAGTGTTTTGATGTTATAATACAACACATAAAGCCTATAGGAAAGATAGGTTACCGAGGAGGCGGAAAACATGGGCGCGATATTCACAATACTTCTGCGCAGGAATTTCCGCTTCGGGCGAATGTGTAAGCTTTCGGGCAAGGGCTGACCGGTCATTTCCGGTCGTCCGTAAGTCCGGAGTGGAATCCGGACCGCCCGAAAGCGCAGGGCAGTGCCCTGAAAACGAACGACCGAAAATGAGGTGATCAGATGATACGTCTTGAGAACATAACCAAGACCTACGTCAACGCCGGGAAGAAATTCAATGCGGCGGACAACGTTACTCTTGAAATAAAAGACGGCGAGATATTCGGGATTATCGGATTTTCCGGCGCCGGCAAATCCACGCTGGTGCGCTGTATCAATCTGCTTGAGCGCCCGGACAGCGGCAAGGTGCTGATCAACGGCAGGGACATCACCGCCCTGCGCGGAGCGGAATTACGCCGCCAGCGCAAGAAGATCGGCATGATCTTCCAGCACTTCAACCTGTTTGCGTCGCGCACGGTGCTCGAGAATGTCATATTCCCGATACGCCACAGCGGAATGAGCCGCAGTGCGCTGAACTCCAGGGCGATGGAGCTGCTGGAGCTTGTGGGGATCGCCGACAAGGCAGGCGCGTATCCCTCGGAACTTTCCGGCGGACAGAAGCAACGCGCGGCAATAGCGAGAGCGCTGGCGAGCGACCCGGAGATACTCCTCTGCGACGAGGCGACATCGGCGCTGGATCCGCAGACCACCGAGGCGATACTGAAGCTACTAAAAAAGCTGAACGCGCAGCTGGGGCTGACGATAGTGCTGATAACCCACCAGATGAACGTGGTCAAGGAGATATGCACACGCACCGCTGTAATGGAAAACGGCAGGGTAGTGGAGCAGGGCGATGTGTTTGAGATATTCGCGAACCCACAGGAGAAGGTAACGCGTTCCTTTGTGGACACTACCTCCAGCCTGAGCGGCATAAACACACTTATCGAGGAGAAATCTCCGCTGGTGCAGCTCAAGCCCGGGCAGAAGATACTCCGGTTCAAGTACCTGGAGAGAAGCGCGTGCGAAGCGCTAGTATCCACCATCTCACGCAGATTCAACATTGACCTCAACATCATTTTCGGCAGCATTGAGATAATCGGCGACAACCCCATCGGCGGACTTGTCGTTATCGCGGACGGAAAAGAGGACGATATCCGCGACGCAGTTAAGTACCTCTGCGATATAAATGTCGGAGTGGAGGTGATCCTGAGTGCCTGAATTCTTTGAAAACATCATGCCGAACGTTCTCAAGAAGCTCCCGGAGCTTGGAAAGGCGACGGTGGAAACCCTTGAGATGACCGGAATTTCCACGCTGTTCATCATGGCGATAGGCATGGCTTTGGGAATCCTGCTGACTGTCACGAAAAAGGGCGGACTTGCGGAGAACACCGCGGTTTACCGGGTGCTTGACGTGATCATTAACCTGCTTCGTTCTATCCCGTTCATAATCCTGCTGTTCCTGTTGATTCCCCTGACGAGAATAATCAGCGGCACTTCCATCGGCGTTGTCGGGTCGATATTCCCCCTCATAGTAGGGACTGTGCCCTTCTTCTCAAGACAGGTGGAAGCGGCGCTGGCAGGCGTGAATCCGGGGCTTATAGAAGCGGCTCAGTCGATGGGCTGCTCCAAGTTAGGGATAATATTCCGGGTGTATCTCCGCGAGAGTATCCCGGCGCTTTCCCGTGGTATCACGATAACCCTCATCAACCTGGTCGGACTCACCGCCATGGCTGGTGCAGTCGGCGCCGGCGGACTCGGCAACTTCGCTTACGTCCAGGGCGTGCAGAGAAATAACTACGACATAATCGTTGCGGCGGTGGTCGTACTCGTGGTGATCGTCCAGATCATTCAGATTGCCGGCAACATCATCGCAAAGAAAACAGAGAAATAACCGGTCAATGGCAGCGCAGCCGACCGGAAATCAACTAAACAAAACAAGTTCAAAGGAGAACAGAACAATGTCTATCAGAAACAAGATCGCACTTTCCCTTTCAGCAATCCTCGCAGCGGTATCCTTCACCGCTTGCTCTTCCAATACCTCCACTGCTGATGATTCCAGTGTGGACAGCAGTTCCGCTGCTGACAGCTCCGCAGCCGGGGATTCCGGCGACAGCTCCGCAGCTGACAGCGAGGCTGCATACTCCCCCGAGAACCCCGTTACAGTAAAGATCGGACTCACCGGCAACGTATACGAGGACATCTGGAATCCCATCAAGGACAAGCTTGCTCCCGAGGGAATCAACCTTGAGTACGTTCAATTCACAAGCTTCAATATCCCGAACAACGCGCTCAACAGCGGCGAGATCGACATGAACGCATTCCAGCACCACGCTTACTTCAACAACGAGGTTTCCACCAACGGCTATGACCTGACCGCGATCGGCGATACCTACATCGTTGCAATGAATATCTACACCGCCAAGGGTCTGACTATCGACGACGCACTGGCTTCCACCGATACCCTCAAGATTGCCGTTCCGAACGACCTCACCAACGAGGGCAGAGCGCTGAAGCTTCTTGAGAGCGCAGGGTTCTTCACCATCGACCCCGAGGCAGGCGCTTCCCCCGAGATCAGCGACATTACCGATTACAAGGTTCCAGTGGAGTTCGTTGAGGTGGACGCAAACCTGGTTTACTCCGTTATCCAGGACGTTGACCTGGCAGTGATCAACGGCAACTACGCTCTCGACAGCGGACTCACCGCAGACGACGCTATCTTCAAGGAGAGCGAGTACGCCGACAACAGCTACTACTGCCTGATCGCAGTACGCACCGGGGACGCTGAGAACCCTGTTTACAAGCGCATTGTCGAGGCTTATCAGACCCAGGATACCATTGACATCTACAATGACGAGTTCAAGGGATTCTTCGTTCCGGCATGGACTTTAGGCTGATTAGTTAATTCGTGATTCGGAATTAAGGTGCCGCCTGCGGCGGTCGTTCGATCATCGCAGGCGGCGCCCGAGTTCCGTTTTTTCATTGGAGGTAATAGCAATGCAGGAGCTTCTGAATATAATCGAGGACCCGTCCAGGGTCAGAATAGGCGGTATCGAGGACAAGTATCTCTCCGATACTCTCGGCAGGCTGAAGGGAACTGCGGCAGCACTGGTGTTCCCGAAATCCACCGAGGAAGTGAGCGCCGTCATGAAGTACGCTTACGAAAACGGGATCCCGGTAACTCCCCGGGGCGCAGGAACCAACCTGGTCGGCTCCACCGTGCCCCACGGCAACGGCATAATCCTGGATTTCTCGCTGATGAACAGGGTCCTGGAGATAGACGAGGATACGTTCACCGCCGTGGTTGAGCCGGGCGTAGTGCTCCAGGATTTCCAGAAGCTTGTGGAATCCAGGGGGCTGTTCTATCCTCCGGATCCGGGCGAAAAGACCGCGACCATCGGCGGCAACATCTCCACCAACGCCGGCGGAATGAGAGCCGTGAAGTACGGCGTGACCCGGGATTACGTTCGCGGACTGGAGCTTGTGCTCGCTGACGGACGCGTGATCACTGCCGGAACAAAGAACGTCAAGGACGCCAGCGGACTTTCCCTCAAGCACCTCATAATCGGCTCCGAGGGTACTCTGGCGGTAATCACCAAGTGCATTCTGAAGCTGGTGCCGAAGCCGGAGAAGTCCCTTTCCGTGGTGGTCCCGTTCGCTGACCTGAACACAGGTATCGCCGGAGTGCTCAGCATAATCCGCGCCAACGCGAACCCCACCGCCATTGAATTCACCGAGCGCAGCGTTATCGAGCTTGGCGAGAAGTTCACGGGGCTGAAATTCCCGGTGCCGGAGGCAGGCGCGTATATAATCCTGACATTTGACGGCAGAGAGAATGAAGTTATCAGCAGCGCTGAACTTGTAAGATCCGTTGCGATGAAGGCAGGCGCGCTGGATTACATCACCCTGGACGACCCTGCGAAGGCGGCGGACATCTGGAAGGTACGCGGCTGCCTGGTAAAGGCAGTGGAAGCAGTCAGCGAGCAGGAGCCGGTAGACCTTGTCGTGCCGATAAACAGGACCGCGGAATTCATCAGATTCGTGCATGAAACCGAGGCAAAGACCGGCATGCAGATGGTCGCATTCGGGCACGCCGGCGACGGAAATGTGCACCTGTGCATAGTACGCGGCGACCGCACCGAGGAGCAGTGGACAAGGGAGCTTCACGAGAATATGACCACCGTCTACAACTACGCGTACTCTCTGGGCGGACTGACCTCCGGTGAGCACGGAATCGGCATTGCCAAGCGACCCTACTTCCTGGCCGCGACCGCGCCGGATAACCTTGACGTAATGCGTTCCATAAAGACGGCGCTCGACCAGAAGCATATACTCAACGATCACATATCCTATCTGAAATAAGAGGTGCACCATGACCCAGCTTTCTTCAAGGACCGCCGGATTCACGGATTCTGTTATCCGGCGCATGACGAGAATTTCAAACCAGTACGGCGCTGTGAACCTGTCCCAGGGATTCCCGGACTTCATGCCGCCGCAGGAGATACTTGACCGCCTGGCGCAGGTGACAAAGGAGGATTTCCACCAGTACGCCACCACCTGGGGCGCGCAGGATTTCCGCGAGGCTGTCGCTGCAAAGCAGACCCACTTCATGGGCTGCGACATAGACCCCAACAAGGATATCACCGTCACCTGCGGAAGCACCGAGGCGATGATGGCGGCAATGCTTTCCGTCACAAATCCCGGGGATAAGGTGATAGTATTCTCGCCGTTCTACGAGAACTACGGCGCGGACGCTATCCTGTCCGGCGCGCAGCCTATCTACGTTCCGCTGGTTCCGCCGGAGTACAGCTTCGACGCGAACGTCCTGGAGGACGCATTCAGACAGCACCCGAAGGCGCTGATACTGTGCAATCCGTCCAACCCCTGCGGCAAGGTATTCACCCGGGAGGAGCTTCAGATAATTGCAGACCTCGCCGAGAAATACGACACCTGGGTCATCACGGACGAGGTGTACGAGCACATCGTTTACGAGCCGAACAAGCACATCTACTTCTCGACTCTTCCGCGCATGAAGGAGCGCACTATCTGCTGCAGCTCCCTTTCCAAGACCTATTCCATCACCGGCTGGCGCCTGGGCTACGTCATTGCGCCGCCGGAGGTGAGCGACAGAATACGCAAGGTGCACGACTTCCTCACTGTGGGCGCTGCGGCTCCGCTTCAGGAGGCAGCGGTTGTCGGTCTGAGATTCGGCGACGATTATTACAAGTGGCTGAGGGATAAGTACACCCACATGCGCACCCTGTTCCTGGACGGACTTGACAGAATAGGTATTACCCACAATGTTCCCCAGGGAGCGTATTACGTCATGGTGGACGTGTCGGAATTCGGCTACAGCAGCGATCTGAAGCTGTGCGAAGCGCTGGCGCAGTACGTCGGCGTGGGCGCGGTGCCCGGCTCCAGTTTCTTCCGGGAGCCTGAGAATCGATATATCCGCCTGCATTTCGCAAAGCAGGACGACACCCTCAACGCGGCGCTGGATCGCCTGGCGGACATCAGAAAGAAACTGCCGAAAGAGTAATGGGATAATTCGGAATGCGTAATGCGTAATGCGTAATTCGGAATTATTGTGTCCCACTTCGTGGGACGAATTATGATTGTCGTAAACAAATACCGGACGACCATCGGTCGCCCGGTATTTTTATATCATCGGCGGAGCCGATACCTCAATTACGAATTACGCATTACGAATTCCGAATTAAATCAACGGTGCTATCGCCTTCATGAAGAATCCTGTGAGCTTGGTGATGAGCTTTTCCTTTCTGATGGATTCGTAGGTCACGCGGCGGCACTTGTCCAGTGTTTGCTGGAAATCTTCTTCGATGTGGGGAATGCAGTTCGTGTCGTACATATACGCCGCGCACTCGAAATGGTGGTACAGGCTGCGGTAGTCCAGGTTGATGGTGCCCACGACTGCTTCCCGGCTGTCGCTGACGAATACCTTTGCGTGGACGAATCCCGGAGTGTATTCGTAGATCTTCACGCCGGAATCCAGCAGGCGGCGGTAGTTCGTCTTTGCCAGCGCGTATGCCGCTTTCTTGTCCGGGATACCGGGGAGTATCAGTTTCACGTCCACGCCGCGTTCTGCGGCGAATTCCAGGGCGGTCTGCATAACTCCGTCAAGAACGAGGTAGGGGGTCATGATGTGGACGTATTCAGTCGCACGGTTAAGGATATCCAGATACACCCTCTCGCCGAGTTTCTCGCTGCTGAGGGGGCAGTCGCCGTAGGGAATAACGTAGCCCTTCGCCTCGGGGATCATTCCTCCCGGCTGATCGACGTACACGCCGAAATCCGGCTTGTATTCCGTGATGTTCCACATTTGCAGGAACAGCATGGTGAAGCTGCGCACAGCCTCGCCGCGAACCATTATGGCGGTATCCTTCCAGTGACCGAAGCGCTCGATCTCGTTTATGTATTCGTCCGCGAGATTAACTCCGCCAGTGAAGGCGACCTTTCCGTCTATGACCACTATCTTCCGGTGATCGCGGTAGTTGTAGTGGGTGGAGAGAAACGGTGTGAGCGGCGCGAATACCTTGCAGTTTATGCCGAGTTCCTTCAGCTTTTGTGGGTAGTTCCGGGGTAGGAGTGAGAATTCGCAGGTGCCGTCGTACATTACGCGGACTTCCACACCCTTTCGCGCTTTTTCGGCGAGAATCTCCAGTATCTCGCCCCACATCAGACCCTCGTCTATGATGAAGTATTCCAGGAAGATGAACTGTTCCGCCTTGCGCAGCTGTTTTACAAGCTCAGCGAATTTCTCCTCGCCGGTGGGAAAGTATTTCACATCGGAGTTGGCGAAAACCGGGCGGCATGCGTTCCTCTGAAGATACGCCACCAGGGAAGCCGCCCCGGGGGATTCCTGATTCAGCTGCCGCAGCACCTCCGGATCCTGTGGGATAATATCCCGGGCGTTACGCACAAGAGTATCGGTCCTTTTCTTTAATGTTCTGTGTCCGATGTCGCTCTGGGTGTAGATATACAGCATTGAGCCGAAAACCGGCATTATCATGATTATAACGAGCCATGTGACCTTTGACGTGGGGTCCATACGGCTGTTGATAAGCACCAGCACCATGAAAGCGCTGAACGCCATTGAAATTCCATAGTAATGTGGGACGAATTCCTTGAAGATATTATAGATAACGACAATCATAGCTATCTGAACAAGAAGCATCAGCACAACCAGACCGAATCGGCTGAACAGTGCGTATACAAGCCCCTTATGCCCCTTTTTCAGCAGCCGGAGCGTTTTGCCCTTAACTTTTCCCTTTCCGGACGACATAAAGCGTCTCCTTTCGCGAAACTACATGGGAATATCTGAAAACCGGTGTGAAGGGCAAAATATGCAGGCGCGCCGGTTTCCAGAAATGGTGCGAACTGTGTATTTCCGCTCAAATGAGTTTTCGGATGTTCCCTAATATTCTACCATAAAATTCTTGCAAAGTCAACGCCGCAGGGAATGCTGCGGATTTTCCCACACGCCTGGCGGCAATTATGGGAAAAACAATGCCCGGGGAATCAGCTCCCTGGGCGTGGATTCAGAAGTTCGTGTAGCCGTTCTTGCTGCGTCTGATTTTTTTCATTCCCTGCACTACCTCCCTGAGCTGGGATTCCAGCTCCGAGGCTTCCTGCACCAGCGGCGCGGCAGTCCCCGGGTCGCCGGTTTTCAGTATCTCGACAATCCTGGAATAGAGATCCCACAGCTTCGTCAGCGCAAGATTGGCGGAGGAGCCTTTCAGGGTGTGCGCGGTTTTCTGCGCTTCCTCCCACTCGCCGTTGGAGTAGTGCTCGCACAGCCTGTCGATATTCCTGCTGGAGGTGTAAAGCGTCAGGCATTCCTGGTACAGCTGCGGTGTGTCGTCGAAACGGCGGAGGTATTCCTTCATGTCGAATCCGAACTGGGCAAGTTTTTCTTCAAAGATCATTCTGTTGTTATGTCCTCCGTTGCTTCGTCGTTTTCGTCAGAGTTTATCTTCGAGGTGGTGAGCCACTCGCTGTTCAGCTGGCAGAGCAGGCGCGCGTCAACGTATGCCTGCGGCAGGGTGAGTATCGTCTGCCCCTGGTAGTTACCGGCTTCGGTCTGCTCGACAACCAGGGCGATGTCTGGGGTTTCTTCGTCTGTCAGGCAGAGTGGGAGCATGAGCGACATGGTGTTGCGCTTCGGGTAGTAAGACGGGATCGCGGTCTTGTAGTTGCGGCTGACTCTCTTCTTCGCAAGCTCAATGGAATCCTTCAGGCGGTTCTGGATACGGATAAACAGGCGGCTGTTGTCGGATACGATGGTTTTCAGCTGCTCGTACAGTTCGCGCTTGCGGCGGAAATCCGCGGTGGGAAGTTCTTCAACTATCGTGCGCGCCTCCTCGCAGTCGGTGAACTGGTCGTACAGGAACTGCACCGGCAGACGGCTGATGTTGTCGATGATTATATGGTCGAAATCCGTGAGCAGGGCGCGGTTAGCGTCATAGAAAAGCTGCTCGCCGTGCTCGAAGTATCTCGGGGGCTGGGGCAGGGGATTGAAGCAATTCACTATCTGCTTGCCGAGGGTGCGCGAAGCGGCGGTGCAGAATCCGCTGAACTTCCATTCGGTTTCGCTGCCTGGGTCGTTCGGGACGAAGCAGGCGTAGATGTCGTCGTAGTGCTTATCCACAAGTCCGGTGTTGAAGCACGCGAACTGCCTGTCACGGGAAATGCACACCTTGTTCTCGCGCTTTAGCCGATAGAAGGTGTACTTGATGTACTGTATCAGAATATAGTGATCCTTCTGGCTGGAACTGGAGAAGTCCCAGTCCTCCGGGAGCGCCTTGTCCGCAAGCTCTGACAGGAACGTATTCCAGCTGCCCAGGAACGCGAAGCTTTCCAGCTGGCGGCCGGGCTGTATCGGGCGCTGTATCTGGTCGCGGCTGTTGGTGTCCACGAAGCTCAGGAACCACGGTCTGCCATCATAGGTGGAGGGCTTGAGCGTAAGCTCCACCGGGGCGCCGTCGGAGCGCTTCCAGCGGCAGGGGAAGAGTATCTTCCCGTCGTAGAATCTCAGGCGGTTCTCTGCGCGTGCGGCGTCGAAATCCTCGGAGAGTTCCTGGCGGAGCTCCTGCGCCGTCCGGCGCGTCCCGGAGTGCTCCAGGAACTGCATGAGAATATTCAGCGGCTTCGGGGGCAGGTTGCAGAAATCCTCGAGGGACCCTGTGGGTATTGCAACGCCGTTCTGGCGGCTGTCCACGGCGGCGGATTCCGTCCGCGGAGTGAATGTGTGCTCGCTGCCGTGCTGCCAGGAGCGCGTCGGCTCATAGGCGGAAGCGGTGTATTCCGGTGATCGGCGCAGAGTCACCATTACCTGCGGAACTCCGCCGAGCACTACGTCGCTGAGGTCCAGGAACTCTATCTGGGCGAGCATGTCCTTCATCTTGAAGAATCCGTAGCGTGAGCGGTCGATATGGTTGTCCGAAAGCAGCTTGCTGACCGCCGCCATATGCTGCGGAGCGTCGAACGGGAAGTTAGCGGTGAGCAGCCGGTATATCTCCGCCTTGTCGCTCCTGCTTATCTCGGAAACCTCGGGAGCCGGGTGCCGCTGTTCCATTGCGGCGCTGCTGAAGATGTCGGTCTTTTCAAAGGAGAAGTACAGGCTCTTTCCCCGGGGGCTGAGGTTCTTGGTGATTATGCCATTTACGAGAAATCCGTCGCTGCAATACGCGATGGGGAACACATACCTGTCGGACATGAAAGTCAGCTTGTGGCTGTCCCGTGCCCGGGTGAAGCTGTCGTAGATCTCCTGCTTCATCTCCTGCACGGAAAGTCCGCTTCCGAGCACTTTTGTCAGAGCATACAGGGATTGCTGCGACATCTCGATGATGTCGTCGTTGAGGTTGATGTTCATGTTCCCGAAGAAGCTGTCCGCCGGGTGACCGTGGTCGTTGGTGCGGCAGCGCCTTACTATCACATAGGAATCCTGGTTGTATCTGGGTGTGCCGAAAAGCTCCGGCGCCGCGGCGATAAGCTCGTGGAAATCCCGGAATCCCAGTTTTTCAAGGGTATATCCGTTTGTGGAGAGCCACTCTTCCACACGGGAAATGCGGTAAACTCCTTCATCAGGGAACTGCTTGGCAATACAGCTGCCCAGTTCCTCTGTCATCTCTTTTGTAATCACTTTCTGATCCTTTCCAGTAAAAAAACTCATTGAATTAAAATTATTCTGCGGTCGCGGCTTCGGAGGTTTCCTCCGTGAAGTCCGCAAGATCCTGAATATAATCGTAATCTTCTATGAATACATAGCGTACAAGTTCCGTCAGTTTTTCGTCTGTGTATTCCTGCTGGAATTTTCCCTCAATGTCCAGCGTAAAACTCATAAGTCTTGTTTCGGCGGTGAAGCTGAACCCGTCCACCGGGATATCAAGATCGCCGAATACTCTGATTATGCCGCCGCATTCTGCTGCGAATTCCGCCGGGGAAAGGTAGTTCCCGTCGAGGGCGACGTTTATGCTGATGTCGTCGGCGGAGGTGATGACATCGTCCGTGCGTTTTTTCCCACCCTCAAGATTGAGGTCTGCGTCCACGGTCAGCGCGGAGATATCCGCGGTGTGCTTCAGCAGCGGATACGCCTTGTCGTATATCATGGCTTCGGCGGCGCGGTTGCTGAATTCCTGCTCGGTTTCGGTGATGTTTCCGCTGAGCACCGCCGCCAGAATGCAGCACCCGATAACGACCGCCGCGTTGGCGCACACGCAGGGAATATGTATTCGTATCTTCCTGCCGGAAGCGAGCCAGCTAAGCAGTATCTCAGCGCCGAGCAGCACCGCCGCGATAGGGGAGATTTTAATGAGCAGCGTAAGGTCCGGTGTTCCGGAAATAAGCAGGCACATCAGCGTGATCCCCATGACGATCAGCGTTACCGCAAGGGAGAGCACTCCTGCTCCGCGCTTCATCGTGCCTATCGTCAGCCGCCGGAAGTCCGGACGTTTTTTTCTTGGCTGTTCCCGGGGCGGAGCGCTGTTCTTTTGCAGCATTTCGTCCAGCGCCGCAAGTATTTCCCGGTCGCGCTGGGAGAATTCGTCCTCGGGCAGCGGCTGTTCTGGAGCGGTATCCGGGGCAGGCTCGGTAATCTCGGCGGTGAATTCTTCGGTTATGTGAGCGGAAAATTGAATATCTGACAGTTCTTCCTGTTCCTTTTCTTTTAACTCCTGTTCTGTTGGCATTTTGTCCTCCTTTCCTGATTAGTAGCTAATTGCGCACATGCAATTACACAATAATTATACCAAATCCCGGCGCTCCTGTCAATGGAAAATAAGTCGCGGAACCTCGAAACCTGGCGATACTATAAAAAGATCCCCTGTTCACCTGAGCAGGGGATCCGTGATCATTACAGGCTCTTGATGATGGTGCCCATCAGACCGGGAACAGCGCTGATAGCGTTGGACTCGTCGGTGTCGATGTGCATAGCGTCTGCGAACTTATCGCTGACTCTGATAACAACATCGCCGAGGATTGCGTTTCTGCCGTTGGTGTTGGTCTTTACCCACACGATGTCCTTGTTCTTCACGCCGAGCTTTTCAGCGGTCTCAGGGGTGAGGTGGATATGACGCTTTGCAACGATAACGCCTTCCTTGATGGTAACTTCTCCGGCGGGGCCGCGCAGGGTACATCCGGGGGTTCCTGCGATGTCGCCGCTCTCGCGGATATCAATACCAAGACCGATGGAACGCGCGTCGGTAGCGGAAAGCTCTACCTGGTCAGCGGAACGTACCGGACCTAAAATGCTCACGTTTGCAAGCTCCTTCTTGGGGCCTACTACTGTAACGCGCTGCTCGCTTGCGAACTGACCCGGCTGTGACAGATCCTTCTTCTTGGTGAGCTGTGCGCCTGCGCCGAAGAGCGCCTCAAGTGTTTCCTGGGTCACATGAACGTGACGTGCAGATGTTTCGATAAGTACTTCATTCTCTGCCATTTTATTTTCCTCCGAATGATATTATTGCGGCGATCCGCCGTATCAGATTCATTATACACCTTTTTTTCGCAAATTGCAATAGCCTTCCCGGATTATTCTGCCCTGTCCATGAACCATATCTTTCCGGGATCCTTCACGGTGAATTCCCTGCCGTTGAGATATTCAAGGCAGCCCGCCGGGGTAGTGAACTCGAACCGCAGCTTGTAGGAATACAGCGCCTGGCAGTCCATTCCCACCTGCTTGTTGTCCTTGTTGCTGCCGTATTTCCCGTCCCCGAGGAGGGGGTGCCCGATGTGGGCGAAATGCGCCCTTATCTGGTGGGTGCGCCCGGTGAGGAGGTCTACCTCCACAAGGCTGCGGTCGGTGAATTCCCGGAGCACACGGTATTTCGTCCTGATGGTGCGGTTGGCAGGAGTTTTCCGGTCGGAAACTATCACGCGGTTCTCGTCCGGGAGCTTTTCAAGGTACGCTGTGAGCGTGGCGGATTTCTGCGGAAGCCGCCCCCACACCAGGCAGAGGTACAGCTTCACAAGCTCCCTGTCCCGTATTTTCTGATTCAGCACCCGGAGGGATTCCGCGTTCTTGGCTGCTATGACTATACCGCCTGTGTTGCGGTCGATACGGTTGCACAGCGCCGGTGCGAAGCTGAGTTCGCTGTCCGGGTCGTATTCCCCCTTCTTCCAGAGGTAGCATTTTATGCGGTTTATCAGCGTGTCGGAGGTGTTGTCGTTGTCCTCGTGCACCACCATTCCGACGGGCTTGTCGCACAGCAGGATATTCTCATCCTCGTAAATCAGGTCAAGCACCGGCGGCACGTCGCGGAAATCAGCCTGCTTCGTCTTTCCGCCGGTGTCCAGGAGCTCGTCGCTGAGATAGAATCGGAATACGTCGCCCTCCGCCAACTTGGTGTTCGGCTCGGTGCGTGCGCCGTTCAGCTTTATGCGCTTCTTCCTCATCAGCTTGCATATCAGCGGCAGCGACAGATTCGGGTAGGCTTTGGTTAGAAAGCGGTCGGCGCGCTGTCCGGCGTCGTTTTTTGTTACGGTTATCTCGGTCATTATGTCCTCGTGGTCATCTGAAATAGGTTTCCGCCAGCTCCCTCAGCTTTGCGGCGAGCTTGTCGGTGGTCTTTCCCGGGAGCATGCGCCAGCGCCAGTTTCCGCCAACGGTGGAGGGAACGTTCATGCGGCTCTCCTTGCCAAGTCCCAGTATATCCTGCATGGGAATCACCGCCAGCTGCGCCGGGCTTGCATACACCGCGCGGATACAGCTGCTGCTGAATTTCTCGAACAGCCCCGTGTGGAGGTAGCGCTTCGCCATCGCCCTGGACTCCCGGTCCGCCTCGCGGTACCACTGCATGACCGGCATATTGTCGTGAGTCCCGGTGTATGCGCAGCAGTTCACGGGGTAGTTGTGCGGCAGATGCTCGTTGTCCTTGTTCTCGGGATTGAACCCGAACTGGAGCACCCTCATTCCCGGGAATCCGGTATTCCTGAGCAGTTCCCGGACGCTGTCAAAGATATCGCCGAGGTCCTCCGCGATTATGTTGACGTCGCCGAGGTCGTTGCGTATTGCATTGAAAAGTTCCATGCCGGGGCCTTTTTCCCACACGCCGTTTTCCGCGGTCTTGTGTCCGAACGGGATTGCGTAGTAGGTGTCGAACGCCCGGAAGTGGTCTATCCTCAGCATGTCGTAGTTCTCCTTGGATTTCCCGATACGCTGGAGCCACCACTTATAGCCGGTGCGGTGCATTTCCTCCCAGTTGTACAGCGGATTTCCCCACAGCTGTCCGGTGGAGGAGAACAGGTCAGGCGGAACTCCGGCGACGCGCCTGGGATTCAGCCTTTCGTCCAGTTCGAACAGCTCCGGGTGCGCCCACACGTCGGCGCAGTCCGGGGAAACGTATATCGGGATATCGCCTATGACCTGTATCCCGTTCTTGTTGCAGTAGCGGTGGAATCTGTCCCACTGCCGCCAGAAGATGTACTGCACGAATTTGTGGAACTTTATCTCGTTCTGCAGTTCGTCTGTGTATTGCTTGACAGCTTCGGGCTTTCGCAGCTTGATGGATTCCTCCCATTCAGTCCAGGGTCTGTTGCCGAATCTCTCCTTGAGGGCGGCAAACAGCGCATAGTCATCAAGCCAGTCGCCCTCGTCCATCACGAAGGAGGTGTAGCCCACATCGTCGGTGAATCCTGCGAAAGCCTCCTTCAGCAGCGCCATCTTCACGCCCCTTATCTTGTCGTAGTCAACAAAGGTGGGGTCGGCGCCGTAATCCGCCTCCGTAACGGAACTCCTGGCAAGGTAGCCGTTCTCCGCAAGTTCGTCAAGGTCGATGAGCAGAGGGTCCCCGGCAAAGGAAGAAAACGGCTGGTAGGGGGAGTCCCCATAGCCGGTGGGTCCTATCGGGAGCACCTGCCAGTATTTCTGTCCGGCGCTCCGGAGCCAGTCGGCGAAGCGCTCTGCTTCCGCGCCGAAAGTCCCTATGCCGTAGGGGGAAGGCAGGCTGGTGATATGCATGAGTATTCCGCAGCTTCTCATGGTGATATCCTCCTTTGATAAAAGATACAATAATTATAGTACTTTTGCCTCTGGTTGTCAAGTATGCGGCAGGTTGACAATTTCCGGCGAGGGGGCTATAATGGAGTATACTGAATGATATCCGGAGGTACGACAATGATACTGATAAGAACGCCGCGGCTCACGCTTGAGCCGCTGGGAATGAAGCACCTTAATTCCACGCATAAGTATGCCGCGGACCCGGAGCTGACCCGGCTGATGGTATTCCTCCCGGTAGAGGACATCGCAGAAACGGAGCGCTACCTGCGCCGCTGCGAATCGGAGGCGGCAAAGCCGCAGCCGCAGTTCCTGGAGATGGCGATAATGCTTGGGGAGCGGCACATCGGTTCGGTGAGCGTCTGCCTGGAGGAAAACGGCACAGTCTGGGAGCTGGGCTGGATACTCTCCCGGGAATTCCACGGGAAGGGCTACGCGGCGGAGGCAGCCCGGGGGCTGATGGAATACTGCCGCGTCAGCGGACCGAGCCGATTTATCGCTCACTGCGACAGCGAGAATACGGCTTCGCGCCGGGTAATGGAGAAGCTGGGAATGTCCTTGCGCGAGATATCCCACGGCAGAAAGAACCGCTCCTCTGACGAGGAGCGGGACGAGTGTCTTTATGAACTGGGGTAGTTACAGTATCTTCCACAGTGTGGGGGTCTGCATCTGCCGGAAAAGTTCCAGCTGCGCCTGGGCGCGGTCGCAGGCGGCGTAAAGCTCATCGTCGCCCTCCTCGGCGAAGGACGTTATCTCCGCAATGCAGGAGGTTATCTCCATTGCGTGCCCCAGGTCGTTGATGAGTATGCTGTAGTGGAGTATCTGGTCCCAGGAGGATTTCAGTTCCTGAGCGTATTTCAGCGCATTTTCGTCGTCACTGTCGGTATGATACTGCTCCACCATGTCTATGAGTCCGGAGAGCCGATCAGTGTGCTGCGCGGTGAGCCAGACGGAATAAAAGCACCCTGCCGCCATGGAAGTCAGCAGGACGACGCTAACGATAAACCTGTTCATTTACAGCCCCCTCTGCCGGCGGATTATTGTGTTCTGACCGTTCCTGTCGGCGGTCATGAGGAATACGTCGCTGATGGACAGCTGCTGCTGCCGCAGCTGCTCGTGCAGCCAGCCCATGCCCAGCCCCATGAACTTCATCTGTTCGGGGTCCTCCCTCCCGTCGCGGATTATGACCGCAGGCGGATCGTCCGAGGAGCCGCCGCAGGCTATGTCCGCCTTTTCCGCCGACTGATAGTCCTTCTTTTTTAGAAAGTGTATCTTGCCTGTGGTTTCCACGATCGCGTAGTATACCTGGGTTATGTCGAAAATCTGCTCTTCGTGCATTGCTTCCACCAGGTCGTCAACGGTGTAGCGCAGGCGCTTCATCTCCTTCTGCATTATCACGCCCTCGGACATGATCACCCGGGGGCTGCCTATCATCAGCCGCCGGAATTTCGGATATTTCAGCATGACTGCCGACATTATCACGTCCAGGCATACCAGCGTGATGATCGGCACAACGCCCATCAGCATGGGCATGGAGGAATCCTCGACCGGTACGGATGCGATGTTTGATATCAGTATCGTCACCACCAGCTCCGAGGGCTGGAGCTCCCCCAGCTGGCGCTTTCCCATCAGCCGCAGGGAAAACGTGATTATCACATAGAGTATGCAGGCTCTTATCAGTACAACTGCCATCTTGTTACCTCGCTTTGTCTTTTTGTGGGTATTATTCCTTCCAGCCGGCGGAATATTCACGCTCCACCGCGTTATTTGTCGCGAAATGTCTTGACAACAGGGAACGTTTGATATATAATTAAAGTAGTATTCCCTAATAAAACAGAGGAGCTTATTGAAATGACAGCTAAATTTCATATTCCGGATTTCTGGAAGCACTGCGACCTTAACCTGAACCTGCTTGACCTGATGAAAGAACACCCGGAGTATTTCCGCGATGTGGAGATAGTGTCCGCCTATGGATGTTTTGCACCGGCTCTCTGGAACGGCGGACGTGTTATCGTCGGCAGTACATCAAGAGATGTTATCAAGTGGACCATCAGCGAATTCAACAAGCGCGGCGTGCCTATCAGATATACTTTTACAAATCCCACACTTACTGAAGCTGATCTTAAGGATCATTTCTGCAACATGCTTTGCAGGCTGGCGAACAACGGTCTGAACGAAATAATCATCAACGCTCCTTTCCTTGAGGAATATATCCGCGAGAAGTACCCTGCGTATCCGCTTACCTCTTCCACAGTTAAACAGATCGAGGACTACGACCTGCTGATGAAGGAGTTCGAGAAGGATTACAAGCTTGTCGTCCTGGATTACAACTGGAACAACGATTTCGAGAAGCTCGACAAGATCCCTATGGAACTTAGAAAGCGCTGCGAGATACTCATCAACCCTTACTGCGTACCCCACTGCCAGCGCCGCGGAGAGCACTACAGAGTACTCGGCAGATGTCAGCGCAGGGCGAGTGAGCAGCAGGCTAACCTGCTTTCGTCTTTCAACCGCGGATTGAAGCAGCCGGAGAATCCCATGCAGGAAGCGATAGAATTCAACTGCAAGAATCCGAGCATGGATTTCAACGAGGTCGTTCAGTATAAGACCTTCATCACCAACGATCAGCTGTTCGACAAGTACCTTGCGATGGGCTTCGACAACTTTAAGATCGAGGGTCGCGTGCTGGACAAGAAAAACGTTGTCGAGAGCTATGTGTACTATCTCGCCAAGCCAGAATTCGGCGATGTTGTCCGCGAGAGCCTGATGAATGCTCCCTCCAAGATGCCCGAAGAACTGACCCGTCCCAAGCGGTATTTCGTGGACTATGACGGCAAGGAGATCCCCCAGAAGGATTGATACCGCTGTTGTGCAGATTTATATTTTTCCGCTGAAAATATCTCTCTTTTCCATGTAAATTTATAGAAAATGCCTATTGCAATACCGCATGGGATATGATATACTTACATAGAGAAGAAATAGACAGCGGCTTTACGCTGTTGAATAAAGTGCGGAGTTGCTCTGCAAATGTATCCGGACTTACCGGTGCTTACCACAGGAGGTTTCTATCATGACTAATACAGAACTCGCTGAAAAGATCAATGGCTATCTCAAGGGCAGCAAGGCAAAGGCAAAGAAGTATGAGGATCTTGTTGTTGCCAATTTCACTATCCTCGAAGAGGACGGAGATGTTTACGTTGAGGTAAAGGACGGCGTACTTACTGTTGCTCCTTATCATTATGACGACCTCCAGGTGAACGTTACCGGCTCCGCTGAGAACATCGACAAGCTGTTTGCCGGCGAGATTGCTTTCGCCAAGGCTGTCGAGGAAGGTATCGTTAAGGTAGAGGGCGATATCGCTAAGTTCATGGCACTTGAGCCGCTGGTTCCTGCAAAGAAGGCTGAGAAGAAGCCCGTTGAAAAGAAGCCGGCTGCCGCTCCCAAGGCTGAAGCAAAGACCGAGGTCAAGGCTGCTCCTGCCGCTGAGAAGAAGGTTGAGGTAAAGCCCGAAGTCAAGGCTGCTCCTGCTGCCGAGAAGAAGCCCGAGGTCAAGACTACTGCTCCTGCCCCCAAGGCTAAGCCCGCGGCAAAGAAGCACGGCAAGAAGTAATTTTCTATCGAAATATACGGACGCCCGTGTTTGTAATATCGGGCGTCTGTTTGTTTAATGGCTGCGAAAAATTTTCCAATGTGCCGTTTTTTGGCGCGCCTGGCAGCCCATACAATGATATTCCGTCCAGAAGGATTTGATATATATAATGAAATACAGAATATACAGCGCTGCACTCGTCGCATGTGTTATGCTGAGCGGCTGCTCCTCCACTGAGAGCAGACCGGAGGTCAGCGCAAGCATGGAGGATCTCGTCAGCGCAGGAAGTACTTCCGTCACCACTGCCACCGGCGATGTTGAATCCCAGGTGCCGCAGGCGGAGAAGCCGGACAGCACTTCCGGGGAAGCCACTACCTCAAGCGTGCAGGTGCCTACGGCGGAGGTGACCACCACGCCGGACGCCGACAGTGATTTCGACATCTTCTACAGCGAGGTGCACGAGCAGTTCGACCTCAGCGAGGAAGAGCTTAGCTTCGTGGATTACTCCCTGTTTGTAGGGGACAGCATATGCAGCGGATTTGCGGAATACGGCATAGTCCCCCGGGAGCACGTTGCCGCGAAGGGAAACCTCGGCTCGCGCAGCTTCTTTGATTACACGTTCAAGTTCCGTGGGAAGGAGGACCAGACCTACGATCAGGTGCTGAGTACCTCAAAGCCGCGGTACGTTCTGCTTTCCATGGGCATGAACGACGTCAACATGGTGTATGAGGATACCTACTGCGAGAACTACCGCAAGGTCATTCAGGCGACGCTGGACGGCAGCGACGCGGACGTATTCGTGGCAGCGATAACCCCGGTGTGCAGTAAATTCTGCGCCAACAGCGTTATCGACAGCTTCAACGACTACATGCGCAGGTTCATCGAGAAGGAGTTCCCGGAGAGAGTCCACTTTGTGGATTTCGGGCAGTATCTCAAGAATGACGAGGGTAAGCTGCGCACCTGCCTGCATTCAGGAGACGGAGTGCACCTGGGTCCGTACTGCTACTACATAGCGCTGTGGGAAATGCACCGCGCCCTGATGGAGGCAGGATTGTGGGACGGTACCAAGCCCACGGACGGAGCGAAGCCCATGCCGACTTACGAGGCTGAGCCAGAAGCTACCAGCTCCGCAACAACGGCGGAAGAGCCGGAGGAAACCTCCAAGCCGCAGACTTCCAAGCCTGCCAAGACGACAAAGCCGGCGAAAACCACCAAGCCTGCGAAGACCACAAAGACGACCAAAACCACCACCGAGCCTACGGAAACGCAGCCGGTGGAGATAGAGCCGGACGAGCGGACTGTTGACGGGACGGCACCGGATACCGATACGTCAGTTGAAACACCTATCGAAATTCCGGTTGAATAATAAATAAGCAGGCGCTTAAATCGGCGCCTGCTTTTATACATTCTAAAAGGGCGGATTTTTAAATCCGCCCTGCAGTCTGTCGAAAAAGTAAATTTTGCCCGCGAAGCGGGCATTTGAAATCATTTTTTTGACCCAGCTTTGCCGGGTCAAAAAATACTTCTATCCGCACAAGTGTGCGGTTTGTCGGCATAGCCGACAAACCGTGCGCGCAGGGCGGATGTTCGGCGGAAAAGTCACTTTAGTGACTTTTTCGACGGTCTCAAGGGCGGATTTTTAAATCCGCCCTGATTATTATTCTGAAAGTTTCTTCTTGATGTATTCCTGGATAGCCTTCGGGGAAGCCTGACCCTTGAGAGCCTTGTTAGCCTGTCCCATGAAGAATCCGAATACCTTCTGGTCGCCGCTGCGGTACTGCTCGGCAGCCTTCGGATTGTTCGCGATGATCTCGTCAACGGTCTTTGCCAGCAAGTCGCTGTCCTCCTTGATCCAGAGATCCTTTGCGTCCGCGATGGACTTCGGAGTACCGCCGTTCTCGATCATCTCGCCGAGTATCGCCTTGGCGTTGGACTGCGAAACCTTGTCGGTCTGGAGCAGTTCAACAAGCTGTGCGAACTCCCTGCCGGTGAATTTCAGGTCGTCCATGTCCACCTCGCCGAGGTTCTTTCTGCGGAGAAGCTCGCCGGTGATGTAGTTTGCGACCGCCTTGGGATTGTCGTATTCCTGGATAGCAACGTCGAAGAAGTCGCATATCTTCTTGTCGGAAACGATGAGGTCAGCGTCCGGCTTCTTGATGCCGTACTGCTCGACATAGCGCGCAACTCTCTGCTCCGGCAGCTCCGGAATGGAGTTGCGGATCTCCTCGAGCTCCTCCTCGGTGAAGATTATCGGAGGGATATCCGGGTCGGGGAAGTAGCGGTAATCGTGGGCGTCCTCCTTGCTTCTCATCGCGGTGGTTTCGCCGAGAGCTTCGTTGAAGCGGCGCGTCTGCTGAATTACCTTTTCGCCGTTGTCCAGGAGTTCCTCCTGGCGCTCGATCTCGACTTCAATAGCCTTTGCGATCGCCTTGAGGGAGTTCAGGTTCTTCAGCTCGGTTCTGGTGCCGAGTTCGTTGCTGCCCTTCGGTGCGATGGAGATGTTGACGTCGCAGCGGATAGAGCCCTGCTCCATCTTGCAGTCGCAGATTCCGGCGTACTGAAGGAGCAGCATTATCTTTTCGAGGTATGCCACAACTTCCTCAGCGCTGTGGAAATCCGGCTCGGTAACTATCTCGATAAGCGGAACGCCGCAGCGGTTGTAGTCCGCGAGGGAGATACGATTCACTTCGTCGTGAACCAGCTTGCCGGCGTCCTCCTCAAGGTGAATACGGTTGATGCGGATATCCTTCTCCTTGCCGCCGACGTTTATCTTTACGTTACCGGAAAGGCACACCGGGCGCGGCATCTGGGAAATCTGATATGCTTTCGGCAGGTCGGGGTAGAAGTAGTTCTTTCTGTCCCATTTGGTAAAGCGTGATATGTCGCAGTTCATGACATATCCTGCCTTGATGATGTACTCAACAGCCTTCCTGTTCAGCACGGGGAGTGTTCCGGGAAGTCCGCTGCACACGGGGCAGCATCTGGAGTTCGGCGTGCCGCCGAATTCCGCGGAGCAGGTGCAGAATACCTTGGAGTTGGTGGAAAGCTCCGCGTGTGTTTCAAGTCCTATCGTAGGAATATATGAGCTCATGCCATTACCTCCTTAAAGCTTCGGTGCGGACGGCGCGAATGTCTGTTCGAATGCGTCGGCGCACTGTAAAATAGTCTGCTCGTCAAAGCGTCTGCCGATAACGGACATACCTATCGGGAGTCCGTCCGCAGTGTAGCCGCAGGTGGTGGAGATTCCCGGCAGGGACGCGATATTTACTGTGACCGTGCAGATATCCGCGAGGTACATCTTGACCGGGTCGTTGTCCTGCGCACCGATTTTATACGCGGGTGTGGGTGCAGTCGGGGTCAGGATCACGTCCGCGATATCGAACACGTCGTTGTATTCCTTGATGATCTCCTGCTTGAGGGCGAGCGCCTTCTTGTAGTAAGCGTCGTAGTATCCGGAGGAAAGTGCGTAGTTACCCAGCAGGATACGGCGCTTGACTTCCTCGCCGAAGCCCTTGCTGCGGCTGTCGCGGATAAGTTCCTCGAAGGTGCGTCCCTCTCCGCGGAATCCGTACTTGATCCCGTCGAACCTGGACAGGTTGGAAGCCGCCTCCGCGCAGGCGATGAGGTAGTACGCAGGGATAGCGTACTTCAGTCCGGGAATGGAGCACTCAACGAGCTTCGCGCCCTGGGATTCCAGAGTCTTTGCGGCAGCCATTACGGAAGCCTTTACATCATCGTCAATGTCGTCGGAGTAGAACTCCTTGGGCATCGCGATCTTCATTCCGCTGACGGACTGACCAAGCTTTTCGGTAAAATCCGGAACGGGCTGTCTGGAGCTGGTGGCGTCGTGGGGGTCGTGCGCGCAGATGGCGTTGAGCATGATGGCGCAGTCCCGGGCGTCGGAAGCTATCGGGCCTATCTGGTCGAGGGAGCTTGCGAAAGCCACCAGACCATAACGGGACACTCTGCCGTAGGTCGGCTTGATTCCGGTCACGCCGCAGAAGGAAGCAGGCTGTCTGATGGAGCCGCCGGTGTCGCTTCCGAGAGCCGCCGGAGCGAAGGAAGCGGAAACCGCCGCCGCGCTTCCGCCGGAGGAACCGCCGGGAACTCTCTCGAGGTCGTAGGGGTTCTTGGTCTTGGCGAACGCGGATGTCTGTGTGGAGCCGCCCATCGCGAATTCGTCCATGCTGGTCTTGCCGAGCAGAACATAGCCCTCGGCGTTCAGCTTCTCAATTACTGTGGCATTGTACGGGGGAATGAAATTCTCCAGCATTCTGCTTGCACAGGTGGTCTTGATGCCATCGGTGCAGATGTTGTCCTTTATCGCGAGGGGGATTCCGGTGAGGGGGGCGGATTCGCCGGCGTCAATACGCTTCTGGGCGTTTGCCGCCATCTCCATAGCCTTGTCCCTGGTCACGGTGATGTAGGACTGTACCTTGCCGTCGCCGGCTTCTATCTTCTTGAAGTATTCGCCGCAAAGTTCTGCGGCGCTGATCTCCTTACTGTCCAGTGCCTTTCGCAGGTCACGGATCTTTGCGCGGGTTATATCCATATATTACCTCCTGATTATTCAACGACCTTGGGCACAACGTAGCAGTTGTCGGTGTTCTCTGCATTTGCGAGCAGCTTCTCCGTCGGGAAGGACGGCTGAGCGACGTCCTCGCGCACTTCGCTCAGGGAAATGCTGTTGTTGTCCTTTGTATCGTCATAAGTGAGGTCGAAGCTCTTGATAGTATCCATCAGGTCGATGATGTCGCCCATCTCGCCCATGACTTTTTCAAGTCCGGCTTCGTCATAATTCAGCTTTGACAGCTCGCAGAGGTGCTGTATAGTCTTTAATTCGACTGCCATAATTAGGTGTTCCTTTCTTATTAATAAAATAATACTATACTATTATACTCTATTTCCGCGCTTTTTTCAAGTGCTATTTGAAATTTGTGCAGTTTTTTCGGGATTTTTTGCATTTCGGCTGTTTCTACAAAAATATTGCAACATGAAAGCCTTACTTCTTGCAAAAACTACATTCTTGCCCGAAAATACCGCCGGGATAGTCTATAAAAGCACTTTATTAGCTATGGCTAACCGGGATATAAAGTAAAATATGTAATCAAATATACATAAAAATGAAAGATTGTTCATCAAAAACTTGCAAAAACCTCTTGACAACCGGGGGTAATAGTGCTATAATAGGGACGTAAATTAAACACGGATAAAAACGTTAGTGCCCGGGCACAAGCGTTCGGGAAGGTTCGGACGACGAAGTTTCCTCCTGCAACTTCGCAGAGCGAGAAATTTCACCGGACCTCCGCCGGATCCGCATAATACTGAAAGACAAACCGGCTCAGCGCTGCGCCGAATGACGCAGATTCCGGCGGTTTTCCTGCCGGAACTTGTTTTTCTGAGTCAATTTTAAGGAGTGAGCTTATGTTAAAGAAAGAGGGAGAAACCAGGATCCCTGCAGGCTGCGCCATCTCGGGCTTCATCAACAGAAGCGGCAGGAGGACTAACGGCAGCGTGATCGTGAATTCCATCGCCTGTATGCATGACCGTTCCAACGGTCTGGGCGGCGGCTACGCAGGCTACGGCATCTATCCGGAGTACAAGGATCAGTATGCGTTCCACGTTTTCTACGACTCCAACGAAGCAAGGATCAAGACCGAGGCTTTCATCGACAGACACTTCGATGTCATCAACCTCTCTCGTATCCCCACCAGAAAGCACCCGAACATCACTGACGAGCCGCTTATCTGGCGCTACTTCGTGAACCCTCTTCCCACAAAGCTTGAAGAAAGTCAACTGGACGAGCGCACCTACGTTGCGCGCTGCGTCATTAAGATCAACGACAAGATCGACGGCGCATATGTTTTCTCCAGTGGCAAGAACATGGGCGTATTCAAGGCGGTAGGTTACCCCGAGGACGTCGGCGAGTTCTACAGACTTGACGAATACGACGGCTGGGCGTGGACAGTCCACGGACGCTACCCGACGAACACCCCCGGCTGGTGGGGCGGCGCGCATCCCTTCGCCCTGCTGGATTACACGATCGTACATAACGGCGAGATCTCCTCTTATGACGCAAACAGGCGCTTCATCGAGATGTTCGGCTACAAGTGCAACCTGCTGACGGATACCGAGGTAATCACCTACATCATCGACTACCTCCACCGCCGCCTGGGAATGCCCCTGGATGACGTCGCAAAGGTGATTGCGGCTCCTTTCTGGAGCGAGATAGACTCCGGCAGGTTCAGCCCGGAGGAAACCGCAAAGATCCGCCATTTCAGAAACGTATATTCCAGCCTGCTCATCACCGGTCCTTTCTCGATAATCCTAGGTTTCAACAACGGACTCATGGCGCTCAACGACCGTCTGAAGCTCCGCTCGATGGTTGCCGCTGAAAAGGGCGACACGGTATACATCTCCAGCGAGGAGTGCTCAATCAGAACGATGTCCCCGGACGTTGACCGTATCTGGAGCCCCCGCGGCGGTGAACCGATCATCGTAACCCTCGATAAATAAGTGATAGAGCAGTTTTGAAAGGAAGGTCACAAGTGGCTATAAATTATATGAACCCCCTGTTTGAGGTGGTGCGCAATTACGACCGCTGCATAAAGTGCCGCGTCTGTGAAAGACAGTGTGCCAACGAGGTGCACCATTACGATCCCGACCTGGACAAGATGGTCGCTGACGAAACCAGCTGCGTTGACTGCCAGCGCTGCGTAACCCTCTGCCCGACAAGAGCACTGAAAATAAAGAAGAACGAGAACGAATTCCGCGAGAACGGAAACTGGAGCCAGCAGGTAATGGACGAAGTCTACAAGCAGGCAGGCTCTGGCGGAGTGCTTCTCTCCGCGATGGGCAATCCGAGAGAGTACCCGGTTTACTGGGACAAGATCCTGCTGAACGCTTCCCAGGTAACTAATCCGCCTATCGACCCGCTGCGTGAGCCGATGGAAACCAAGACGTTCCTCGGAAAGAAGGACCAGGAGATACACTACAACGAGAACGGCAAGGCTGAGTTCAAGCATAATCCTTACCTGGAGCTTGACGTGCCGATCATGTTCTCCGCGATGTCCTTCGGCTCCATCTCCAAGAACGCGCATGAATCCCTGGCGAGAGCCGCACAGGAGCTCGGTACATATTACAACACAGGTGAGGGCGGTCTGCACAAGGATTTCTACAAGTACGGTCCCAATACCATCTGCCAGGTGGCTTCCGGACGTTTCGGCGTATTCAAGGAATACCTCGACACCGGCGCCGCTATCGAGATCAAGATGGGTCAGGGTGCTAAGCCCGGTATCGGCGGACACCTCCCGGGAATGAAGATCAACGAGGAGATTTCCAGGACTCGTATGATCCCGAAGGGGACTGACGCGATTTCTCCGGCTCCGCACCACGATATCTACTCCATCGAGGATCTCCGTCAGCTGGTTCTCTCCCTCAAGGAAGCCACCGACTGGAAGAAGCCCGTTATCGTTAAGATCGCGGCGGTACACAATGTTGCGGCGATCGCTTCCGGTATTGCGAGAAGCGGTGCGGACATAATCGCCATCGACGGCTACAGAGGAGGTACCGGCGCGGCTCCGACAAGGATCCGCGATAACGTAGGCATTCCGATAGAGCTGGCTCTCGCGAGCGTTGACCAGCGGCTCCGCGACGAGGGTATCAGAAATAACATCTCCATCGTTGTGGGCGGTTCCATCAGAAGCAGTGCGGACGTCGTAAAGGCAGTCGCGCTCGGCGCGGACGCAGTCTACATAGCTACTGCGGCTCTGCTCTCCATGGGCTGCCACCTGTGCAGAAGCTGCAACACCGGTAAGTGCAACTGGGGTATTGCAACGCAGCGTGCCGACCTTGTAAAGCGCCTTAATCCGGATATTGCGTACAAGCGCCTTGTGAACCTTGTTCACGCATGGGATCACGAGATAAAGGAAATGATGGGCGGCATGGGTATCAACTCCCTGGAGTCCCTCCGCGGCAACAGGCTCATGCTCCGCGGAATCGGTCTGAATCAGAAGGAACTCGATATCCTCGGCATAATGCACGCAGGTGAATAACGACTGACACTGCTCGAAAGGAATGGTCATAACAATGAAAAAGGTTTATGTGAACGAGGACTGGTGTCTGGGCTGCCATCTGTGTGAATTCACCTGTGCGGCAGCGAACAGCGGCGCTCCTGATATGGTAAAGGCTTTCGCCGGCGGAAAGAAGCCCGTTGCGAGAATACAGATAGAAGAGGGCGACAAGATCAACTTCGCGGTACAGTGCCGTCACTGCGACGCGCACCCCTGCGTAAAGGGCTGTATTGCCGGAGCGCTCTCCGTGCAGGACGGCGTTATCGTCTGCGACGAGGAGAAGTGCGTCGGCTGCTATACCTGCGTTCTCTCATGTCCCTACGGCGCCATCGTGATTGACGAGGCAGGGCACAAGATACGCAAGTGCGACCTCTGCACACGCAACAGCCACGGCGAGCCGGCGTGCGTAAAGGCTTGCCCGAACAATGCGATAGTATTCGAGGAAAGGTGAGGTGACGGATATGAACTATGTAATTATCGGTAACTCTGCTGCGGCAGTCGGAACGATCGAGGGTATCCGTCAGATCGACAAGACCGGAAAGATCACCGTGATCTCCGATGAGAAGTACCACACATATTCCAGACCGCTCATCTCCTACTGGCTGATGGGCAAGGTAACGGACAAGAACATCTACTACCGCAGCCCGGATTTCTACGAGAAGAACGGCGTTGAAACGCTGTTCGGCACCCGGGTCACAAAGATAGATACAGCGGCAAAGAACGTGGTCCTTTCCGACGGGAATACGGTGCCCTATGACAAGCTGATGGTGGCTACCGGCTCCAAGCCGTTCGTTCCTCCGATGAACGGAATGGACAAGATCGCTTCCTGCCACACATTCATGAACTACGACAGCGTGAAGGCTATCAGGGCGGAAGTAAAGCCCAGAATGAAGGTCCTCATCATCGGCGCCGGACTTATCGGACTGAAGGCAGCAGAAGCGCTCAACGAGTACAAGGCTGATATCACCGTAGTTGATATGGCTGACCGTATCCTGCCATCGATACTGGATATCCGCGCAGGCTCCATCATGAAGAAACATATTGAGAGCAAGGGCACCAAGTTCATTCTGGGGACCTCCGTTGACGAGTTCAGCGAGCATTCCGCGAAGCTCAAGAACGGCGCGACCGTTGATTTCGACATGGTGATCATCGCCGTCGGAGTCCGCCCGAACACCGAACTTGTATCCGAAGCCGGCGGAAAGGTAGAGCGCGGAATCATCTGCGACCTCACCCAGAAGACTACGCTGGACGACGTTTACGCTGCCGGCGACTGCACCGTCAGCCATGATTCCTCCAGCGATACCGACAGGATACTGGCGCTGCTGCCGAATGCGTATATGCAGGGCGAGGTTGCCGGAAGAAACATGGCGGGCGCTGAAACCAAGTACGAGAATGCCATTCCGATGAATGCCATCGGTTTCTTCGGACTCCACATCATTACCGCCGGAAGCTACGACGGAGAGGAATATGTCGAGGAAAACGGCAATAATTATAAGAAGCTGGTATTCAAGGACGGTCTGCTCAAGGGATTCATTCTCATGGGCGATGTAAAGCGCGCAGGAATCTACACCTCCATGATAAAGGAGCGCATAGACCTTTCCGATGTCGATATGGATATGCTGAAGGACAGACCGCAGATGATGATGTTCAGCAAGGCGCGCAGGGAAGAGAAGCTGGGAGGAATAAAGAGATGATCATTGACGCAAAGAATATGCCGTATGCAGAGCTGAATAAAATGATCAGGGACTCTGACGAGCAGAAATTCACGCTGGAGAACGTGCTGGGACAGAGATACATCGGCGCAGGTCTTTCCGGCAAGGAGATCCTCATCAAGGGAACTCCCGGCAATGCGCTGGGCGCGTACCTCAACGGCGCGAAAATCAGCGTTCACGGCAACGCCCAGGACGCCACCGGCGACACCATGAACGACGGCGCTATCATAATTCACGGCAACAGCGGCGACACCACCGGATACGCAATGCGTTCCGGAGAGATATATGTGCAGGGTAATGCAGGCTACCGCGTGGGGATCCACATGAAGAGCTATCAGGACATGTTCCCGACTATAGTTATCGGCGGAAAGGTCGGCGACTTTCTGGGAGAGTACCAGGCAGGCGGAATCATCGTCGTGCTCGGAATAGGCGTTGAGGGCTGCCCGGTGGGGCACTTCTGCGGCACCGGAATGCACGGCGGCGAGATGTTTATCCGCAGCGACGTAATGCCCAAGGGGCTTCCCGTCCAGGTGTGCTGCACGGTAGCCACTGCCGAGGAGAAGGAATCCATCAGACATTATGTGGAGCGCTTCGTAAAGCATTTCGGCAATGACGTGGATACGCTGCTCAGTTCCAACTTCTTCAAGCTGACTCCGAACTCCGCAAGCCCGTACAAGCAGCTTTACGTCAACAATCTGTGATCATTCGGGGTAATTACCGCCGCAAGGGAGGCCACACGCATGAACAGAATATTCATCAACGCCAAGACCGAGATGATCTGCGGCAGCATTGCCGCAGCGCTGGAGGATACCGGCGCGGAGATCACCAGCTGCTTTGACGACGAGTCGGCTTCTGCGGCTGATCTTTCGGGGTACGACATGGTCATTGTATCCACGCCGCTGCGCACGGATTTCGGACTGAACTGGGTGGCGGAGATCCGCGGACGGACGGACGCCGTGATAATCGTCATCGCAAAGACGGAGATAGCGGACGAGGTACAGAGCCGTATCAAGTTCACCGGCGCGTATGTACTGCCCAGACCTTTCACGAAGCAGGCGCTTCTCCAGACCGTCAGAATGGCGGAGATGACCCGGGAGAATCTTCAGCGGCTGGAGCAGGAGAAATCCAAGCTCACCAGGCAGCTGGAGGATACCAAGACCATCGACCGGGCGAAGTGCTGCCTGATACAGTATCTGAACCTCACGGAGAGCCAGGCACACCGCCACATACAGAAGCTTGCGATGGATACCCGGCGCACTCAGCGCGAGATAGCGGACGATATCCTTACGACATACAGCGGAATGACAAATGTGTAGAACTATATCCGGAAATATCATAACGGGCTGCAACAGGCAGCCCGTTATGTGTTATTAAGTTCTTCCCTCGTTGTTCTCGGACGTGATATCCCGGGTAAGACCGCAGTGCTGTTCCAGCAGAAAGAACGGCGTGTCCGCAGGAGAATTTACGCGCTGTCTTCCGTTGGCGATGTACTGGTATTTAACCGCCCGGTATTTCGTTTTTATCGTCACGGTATATCCGCGCTGGCGTTTGTTCAGGTATCTGAGCGGCTTGTATTCTATTCCGGTGACGTCCGGGTAGTAGAATATTTCGGTGTGTTTATGGTTGTCGGTTATGCGGAATTCATTGTCATCACCCTCGTAGTGGCAGGTGACTCCGCTGTGGGCTATCCGGACGAGCCACCAGCACAGCATTACCCAGATAACTATTGCGAACGGCAGCGCTCCGAAAGTCCCTCCGAAAGCCGTTTCCGGATTTGCCATAACGACGATCAGCGCCACGCTTCCGCCTGCCATCAGCAGCAGAGCCATAACGGTGAGAGGTATCTCAAATATGCCGCATACCCGGAATTCGCCCCTGGCGCGGAATCCGAAGCGCTCCTCGAATGCCTGGCGTCCTGTCATAGTAATCCCTCCCTGTCATCTCTCAGTTCTGCTATATGTTCGTCCAGGGTGAGTGGTTTCTGTACCGCCTGGGCGCGAGTTTCCAGAAGATGGAACGGCGTGTCCTCCGGCGAGGAGGAGCCGAAGTTCCCGTAAAAGAGATAGTCGTACACGATCGTGCGGTATTCCGTGGTGATGGTCACGCGAAATCCCCGGGGCACGCAGCTGAACAGCTTTATCGGGTCGTAATCCACGTTCACGATATCGGAATAGAATAGATATTCGGCGTGTTTGTGGTTGTCGGTGATCTTGAATTCGTTCTGGTCGGCGTAGTATTTGCAGGTCACTCCGGCACGGATAGCGCTTATGATGAACAGGCACAGCATTCCCCAGAAGCTGTACACATAACTCAGAAGTTCGCCAAGCTGCGGTACTTCTTTCAAATAATCATTCGTCAGAAATGCCACCAGGATTATTCCGGCTGGAATAAGTAAAATAAAGAAAATCGTCAGCGAAGTCTCCGCTTTACAGCGCACCCGGAATTCTCCGGTTCTTGTGTAACTGAAGCGTCCGCTGCTCTGATGGAAAATCGCCATGCGCGCCTCCTTTCAAAATCGCTTGTTTTAACTTTATTTTACCACATTACGGCAATTTTGTCAATGGGGCTAACTTTACTTGCATTTAATAGAGTTTAACAAAAAAATATCGAAAAAAATGTTGCAAATCACGGCTTTTTATGTTATACTAACTTTGACTGCATAGATGTCACCCTTGAAGTGAACATGCAGGAACTTATTATACCGAAAGGTCGTGATGTTAGGGTTGGAGAAAAAGGCAGAAGCAGTTCCTGGCGGCGGCAGCTCCAGGCTGGCTTTATATGGCTTTAACAACCTCACAAAAACACTTAGCTTCAACATTTATGATGTGTGCTATGCAAAAAGTGAGAGGGAGCAGCGGGATTACATCGCCTATATCGACGAGCAGTACAATTCCGAAAGGCTCACAAAGATCCTCTGTGACGTCACCGAGAAGATCGGTGCGACTATCCTGAATATCTCAAAGCAGGATTATGATCCGCAGGGGGCCTCTGTCAATATTCTCTTTGCGGAGGGACATATTGACCCCGAACATGTTGACGGCTCCTGCAACAAGGGCGCCGGCTTCTTTAACAGGAACAGTATCCAGCCGGATACCGTTCACGCACATCTTGACAAAAGTCATATCACGGTGCACACCTTCCCGGAGTATCACCCGGACAAGGCTATTTCCACGTTCCGCGTTGACATCGACGTCGCAACATGCGGCGAGATATCTCCGCTGAACACGCTTGACTACCTTATCGGCAGCTTCGACTCGGATATCATCACGATAGATTACCGCGTCCGGGGCTTCACGAGGGACGTCACCGGAAAGAAATATTTCATGGATCATAAGATAACTTCTATCCAGGATTACATAAATCCGGACACTCTGACGAAGTACGACGCCATTGACGTCAATGTGTACCAGTCGAATATATTCCACACAAAAATGCTGATCAAGGAGATCGAGCTTCAGAATTATCTGTTCAACTCCGACGTGTACGAGATACACCCCCAGCAGCGGCTTGAGATCACCAACAACCTCCGCCGGGAAATGATCGAGATCTTCAGCGGAATGAACATCTATTGAAGAGGTGAGCATAATGCGGCTTGATCATACCCGTGCCCCCCTGTACGAGGCGATGAAGGAATATCAGCAGGACCGCGTTGTAAAGTTTGACGTTCCCGGGCACAAGGGCGGACGCGGCAACAAGGTGCTGAGGGATTTCCTCGGCGAGGTCTGCATGAAGAATGACGTGAACTCCATGAAACCCCTCGACAACCTCTGCCACCCGGTTTCCGTAATCAAGGAAGCGCAGGAATACGCGGCGGACGCTTTCGGCGCGGAGAACACGATATTTATTGTGAATGGCGCGACCGGCGCGGTGCAGGCGATGGTGATGTCCGTCTGCAAGGCAGGGGACAAGATAATCCTCCCCAGGAACGTGCACAGAAGCGCGATAAACGCATTGGTAGTTTGCGGCGCGGTCCCGGTCTACGTCAATCCGGGCGTAAACAACGACCTGGGTATCCCCCTGGGAATGACTCCGGCGGAGGTGGAGGCGGCGATAGTCGCCAATCCCGACGCCAAGGCGGTGCTGGTCAACAATCCGACCTACTACGGCATATGCTCCGACCTGAAGAGCATTGTCGAGATCGCCCACCGCCACGGATTAAAGGTGCTGTGCGACGAGGCACACGGAACGCACTTCTATTTCGGCGAGGGGCTCCCTCCGTCCGGAATGAGCTGCGGAGCGGATATGGCGGCGGTGTCCGTCCACAAGACCGGCGGAAGCCTTACCCAGAGCGCACTCCTGCTGCTCGGAAAGGGGATAGACCCCAACTACGTCCGGCAGATAATCAACCTGACCCAGACCACCAGCGCAAGCTACCTGCTGATGGTTTCCCTTGATCTGGCGCGGCAGAACCTCGCTCTCCACGGCAGGGAGTTCTACGCGAAAACCATCGAGTTTGCGGACTACGCGCGGAAGGAGATAAACTCCATCGGCGGCTACTACGCGTTCGGCGAGGAGCTTTGCGACGGCGGAGCGTTCTACGCCTTCGACAAGACGAAGCTTTCCGTCCACACCCGGGCGATGGGACTTGCAGGAATCGAGGTCTACGACCTGCTGCGCGACGAGTACGACATACAGATTGAGTTCGGCGACATCGGCAATATCCTGGCGATAATCACCGGCGGCGACCGCGCGCTTGAAATAGAGCGGCTCCTCGGCGCGCTGAACCTTATCAAGAAGTTCCACGGGAAGTCCCCGGCTGGACTTTACGACCACGAATACATCGACCCGATACTTGAGATGACTCCGCAGGCGGCGTTCTACGCCGAGCAGGAAACTATCCCGATTGAGAAGACCGCCGGCAGGGTGTGCAGCGAATTCGTCATGTGCTATCCGCCGGGAATCCCGATTCTGGCGCCGGGCGAGCGTATCACGCAGGATATTCTGGATTACATCGCGTTCGCAAAGGAAAAGGGCTGCTCCCTTACCGGCTGCCGGGATATGAACGTGGAGTACTTGCAGGTGGTGAAATAAATGCACAACTCACCTTTCACAATAACCCTCGGAGATGGAACACTGTTTGGCATATGCTTTATAGTTATACTAGCGCTTTTGATATTCTGGCGGATATTTTACGGCAGAATATACAAGGGACGTGTGCGAAAGGTCTGCATAGTAAAAAAGCGGGTCACACGTCACACCGAGAGGGTTTTCCTAAGTTTTAGGCACACTAATGGTTTTTGTGAATACGACTGCCATACGGTCGATTTCTATTATGAGGGCAGACGGTTCGTTCATACGAAATATGTGAGTGAGGAACTCTTTGAAAAGCTCAGAGAGGGAAAAAGCTATAATGTCAGGGTGAAAGGCGGACATATACTTCAAATCATGCATTTTGGCTGAACTGGAGGAAAAAACAATGGAGCTTTGGTTTACAGAGAACCATACGGACAACATACGGTTCTCCATTAAAGTAAAACAGCATCTGTACAGTGAGAAAAGCAGGTACCAGCAGATAGACATTCTCGACAGCGTGGAGCTGGGCAGGATCCTGGTGCTGGACGGATTCGTCATGCTGACAGAAAAGGACGAGTACATCTATCACGAGATGATAACCCACGTCCCGATGGCGACAAATCCCGATATAAAGCGCGTGCTGGTGATAGGCGCCGGGGACGGCGGAACTATCCGCGAGCTGACGCGGTTCAAGTCCGTTGAGCACATCGACATGGTGGAGATAGACCAGCGCGTCGTTGAGGTCTGCAAGGAATATCTGCCGCAGACCGCGTGCAGGCTGGACGATCCGCGCGTGCACATATATTACGAGGACGGACTGAAATTCGTCCGGGGGAAGGATAACGAGTACGACCTGATAATCGTGGATTCCACCGATCCGTTTGGTCCCGGCGAGGGGCTGTTCACCAAGGAGTTCTACGGCAACTGCTACAAGGCGCTGAACGAGAACGGAATCCTTGTGAACCAGCATGAAAGCACATTCTACGACGAGTACGCCGAGATAATGAAGCGCGCGCACAGCCGTATCAAGAGCTTCTTCCCGATATCGCTGGTATACCAGGCGCATATCCCGACCTACCCCTCCGGGCACTGGCTGTTCGGATTCGCGAGCAAGCGCTTCCACCCGGTGCAGGATCAGCATGCGGACTGGTGGCTCGCGCAGGGGCTGAAAACCAAGTACTACAACCAGTACGTCCACAGCGGCTGCTTCGCGCTGCCGAATAATGTACGGGACGTCCTGCGTGAAACAAAACCGGCGGAAAAATGAGGTGATGTCATGCTGATAGATTTCAATACCATGGAGGAAAAGGAACTGGAGCATTTCAAGGGCGGCGAGAAGTCGTTCCACGCGAAGATGTTCACAGACGATTCCAACAAGATAATGCGCGGCAGACTGGAGCCGGGTGCTTCCATCGGACTGCATACCCACGAGGGAAACAACGAGATAGTGTTTATCCTGGAGGGCACCGGAAAAATGCTGTGCGACGGCGTTTACGAGGAGCTTTCCGCAGGTAAGTGCACCTACTGCCCGGAGGGACATTCCCACAGCCTTATCAACGACAGCAACGGCGACCTGGTATTTTACGCGGTCGTTCCGGAACATCATAAGAACTGAAACTGAATACAGGAGGAAATTACAATGAGCAGAGCAATGATAATCGGCGCCGGCGGAGTTGCCGGAGTAGTAATAAACAAGTGCTGCCAGAACAGCGATGTTTTCACGGAGATAATGATAGCGAGCCGCACCAAGGCTAAGTGCGACGCATTCAAGGAGAAGCTCCAGCCCACCACCAAGACAGTTATTTCCACGGCGCAGGTTGACGCTGACAATGTTGAGGAGCTGACCGCGCTCATCAAGAGCTATAATCCGGAGATCGTCATCAACGTTGCGCTTCCTTATCAGGATCTTCATATCATGGACGCGTGCCTTGCGGCTGGCGTGAATTACCTCGATACCGCAAACTACGAGCCGGAGGACACCGCGAAGTTCGAGTACAGCTGGCAGTGGGCTTACCGCGAGCGCTTCGAGAAGGTAGGACTTACCGCGATTCTCGGCTGCGGCTTCGACCCGGGAGTTACCGGTGTATTCTCCGCTTACGCCATGAAGCACCAGTTCGACGAGATAAACTACATTGATATCCTGGACTGCAACGGCGGCGACCATGGTTATCCGTTCGCTACCAACTTCAACCCGGAAATAAATATCCGCGAGGTATCCGCAAACGGAAGCTACATTGAGGACGGCAAGTGGGTAGAAACCAAGCCCATGGAAATCAAGCGCGTATACAACTTCAAGGGCGTCGGCGAAAAGGATATGTACCTGCTGCACCACGAGGAGCTGGAATCCCTGGCGCTGAACATCAAGGGAATCAAGCGTATCCGCTTCTTCATGACGTTCGGTCAGAGCTACCTTACTCACCTCAAGTGCCTTGAGGACGTCGGAATGACCTCCATCAAGCCTATCATGTACGAGGGCAGGGAGATAGTTCCGCTTCAGTTCCTGAAGGCTGTACTGCCCGACCCTGCTTCCCTCGGCCCGAGAACTGTAGGCAAGACCAACATCGGCTGCATTTTCATCGGCAAGAAGGACGGCAAGGAGAAGCACTACTACCTCTACAATATCTGCGACCACCAGGAGTGCTACAAGGAGGTAGGCTCCCAGGCTATCAGCTACACCACCGGCGTTCCGGCGATGATCGGCGCGGCTATGGTGCTGACCGGCAAGTGGAAGAAGCCCGGCGTCTACAACGTCGAGGAGATGGATCCCGATCCTTTCATGGAGAACCTCAACAAGTGGGGACTTCCCTGGGAAGAGGACTTTGACCCGGTACTGGTTGACTGATCACCGTTTAACACAGGCAGGCGGGTGTTTGCCCGCCTGCGATTTGTTTTCGGAGTGCGTGTGGAAATGCTGGAAACACATGATAGATTGTAATTGGTGGAGGAAAAATGTCAATGGATAATTGTGTTGGTAAAATAATCAAAAGAACAACTGCGTTGATAATTACGGCGGCAATTCTTAACAATTTGATAGGCTGCGCAAAAGAACCAATGGAAAATAACAATATTAGTTCTGACATCGTTTCTGATAGTGAAGATGCAACTGGGTTTGATATAGAACGTGTGCGTCAAAGTCTAGTTATAAAAGGTGAGACCTTTGAATTGCCAAAGAGAATAGGAGATTTGGAAACGGGTTGGACATACGAAAAGCGTGAAACTCATTATGTAGATGACACGGGACTTGCTGACTTTTACTATAACGGCAATGAAATGTTTGTTGCGGGAATCGGTAACTTTAAAGAAGGGAAGGAAGAAGACGGTTATATATACGATATTGCTCTTGAAACAGATGACTGCTCAATTGGCGGCATAACACCAAATGTTTCATCGAAAGACGACGTGCTTAAGAAATACGGAGAGCCGTCAAAAATCAATGTTTTCGAGAATAGGGGCTTATATAGGTATATTTACGGCATTCAAGACAGTAATCAAAAGCTGTTCCTGATAGAGCATAGTCAAATGTTTACCGTGGTGTTTTATTCTGAAAATGATGTTGTTCAAGGTGTAAGGGTAGTCTATAATACCTTGAACGATTAAAGGATAATTTTATATACCAAATCTTCTTATTGACTGATTCCCGCTTATCGATAAGATAGTTTTGTCAACGCGTGCAAGAAAGGAACACAATGGACTGGAAATACAAAGTAGAAACTCCCTGCTACGTCATTGACGAAGCAGCACTGCGGAAGAATCTCGAACTGCTGAAATACGTCCGCGAGGAAGCCGGGTGCAAGATACTGCTGGCGCAGAAAGCGTTCTCGGCGTTCGCGGTTTACCCGATGATAGCGCAGTACCTCGACGGCGTGACCGCGAGCGGAATTTACGAAGCGAAGCTTGGCTACGAGGAAATGGCGAAGCCATTCGGGCGCGAGAATCACGTCTTTTCCCCGGCGTACCCGGAGCAGGATTTCAACGAGCTCCTGCGGATCTGCGACCACATGGTGTTCAATTCACCACGGCAGTGGGCGAAGTTCCGGGACAGGGTGCGTGCGAATCCGCACTACATACAGGCAGGGATACGCGTGAATCCGGAGTACAGCGAGATCGAAACGGACATTTATAACCCCTGCTTCACCGGCTCCCGGCTCGGCTGCACGCTGGAGGAATTCCGGAAGGATCCCGCGCTGTACGAGGGCATTGACGGACTGCACTTCCACACGATGTGCGAGCAGGGCGCGGATACCCTGGAGCGTACTCTCCCACATGTGGAGGAGAAATTCGGATTCATGTTCGACAGGATAAAGTGGCTGAATTTCGGCGGCGGACATCACATAACCAAGCCGGGTTATGATGTTGAAAAGTTGATAAAAAACGTGAAGCGTATCCGCGAAACCTACGGACTGGAAGTTTACCTTGAGCCTGGCGAAGCTGTCGCACTGAACGCCGGCTGGCTCGTCACGACGGTTCTTGACACCTTTGCGAACGGCTGTGACATCGCGATTACGGACGCTTCTGCGGCTTGCCACATGCCGGACGTACTGGAAATGCCCTACCGCCCGGAGATAGCCGGCGCAGGGAAGCCCGGCGAGAAGCCCTACACCTACCGACTTGGCGGAAATACCTGCCTTGCCGGGGATATCATCGGGGATTACTCATTTGATGAGCGGCTGACGGGCGGCGAGCGGCTGGTATTCGGCGATATGGCGATTTACTCCATGTGCAAGAACAATACGTTCAACGGAATGCCGCTGCCGTCTATCTATCTGCTGAAAGAAAACGGCGAAGTACAGCTGATAAAGAAGTTCGGCTATGAGGACTTCAAGGGACGCCTGTCCTGACAGATATAAAGAACAAAAGGAAGCGATACAATGCCGGGACTTGGCACGATAGTAAATGCGGCGGCGATAATCCTGGGCGGACTTGTCGGCTCCCTGCTGAATATCGAGGGTGCGATGGAGCGCTTCGGGACATGGCTTCGGAAGGTCACCCACAGCGAGGGCGACGGCGGATTCGTGGACGGATTCGTCACAGCTTCCCTGACCGTGTGCATAGGCGCGATGGCGGTGGTGGGATCTATCCAGGACGGAATCCTCGGGGATCACTCCACGCTGTTCGCCAAGGCGGTGCTGGACCTGGTTATAATAGTGGTTATGACAGCCGGGAGCGGCAAGGGGTGTATCTTCTCGGCAATCCCTGTGGCGGTGTTCCAGGGGACTGTCACGGCACTTTCCAGGCTGCTGGAGCCGATAATGACCCCGGCGGCGCTGAATAATCTGTCGCTGGTGGGCTCCGTGCTCATCTTCTGCGTGGGAGTGAACCTCGTGTGGGGGAAGAAGATCCGCGTGGCGGATATGCTCCCGTCGCTAGTGTTCGCAGTGGCGTGCGCTTATCTGCCGTGGTTCTGATACGGGTGTAGAATCCACTGAAAGCCGGTATTGTTGAAATCCTGCGGATTCTCGGAAAATTTCAACATTGGGCACAATATGTTGTTGAAAAGTTGAAATTATCTGCCGATATATAGTGATATGTTGAATTTTTGAACGAATATTCTCGTCGGAGTCTCCTGTTTGGAGGCTCCTTTTTGTGCAATCTGCACAAAAATATGAACAAAAATTCATTTTTTATTTTTGCCTGTTTCCTTCAACTTACACTTGCAAAAATGTTGAAAACGGTGTATACTAATTGTGGGTGAAAGTGGTGAAGTTTTCACTAAAGTGGTGTAAAAAACATTAAATTACCACGAACGTAACTTCTGCCGACCCACATATTTACATTTAGCTGGGAAAATATATTACAGCATCTACGGAAAAAGCCGCCCGAGGAGGACGGCAATTGGCGGTTTCACAGGGGACTACAGCCATGGAAAGGGGGAATAGAGATGTACGGCGAGTTCGAGCACACCATAGACTCAAAAGGGCGCATGAACTTTCCGGCGAAGCTCCGCGAGGAGCTGGGCGAACATTTCTATATTTCCAAGACTATAGGTGAAGCTTGCCTGACAGTACACACAGAGCACAGCTGGAACGCCCTCAGGGAATCACTGAAGGGCAAGCCGCAGAAGGTAAGGCTCCCAATCGAGCGCTTCCTCTTCGGCGGAGCGTGCGAGGCGGAGCCGGATAAGCAGGGCAGGATCGCCATTGCTCCGGCGCTGAGGGCCTATGCCGGGCTTACCTCAGAGGTAGTCGTCGTCGGAATGGACGACCACGCCGAGATATGGGACAAGGCGGCGTACAGGGCTTACACAGAGAGCATATCCACTGAGGATATCGCGGCGCTTGCCGAGGAGATCGGTATCTGATGGAGTTTTCACATGTTTCGGTGCTGCTTCATGAAACGGTTGACGGCGCGTTCACAGACCCAAAGGGCGTTTACGCGGACCTCACCACCGGGGGTGGCGGCCACAGCCTGGAACTTGCAAAGCGCCTGGACGGCGGCAGACTGATATGCTTCGACCAGGACAGGGAGGCGCTTGAAGCCGCTGGGGAGCGGTTAAAGGGCTATCCAGTCACTTTCGTGCGGAGCAATTTCAGCGAGATAAAATCGGTGCTGGCGGAGCTGGGGGTAAACGCTCTGGACGGCATCATTGCGGACCTGGGTGTTTCATCTCACCAGCTTGATACGGCGGAACGCGGATTTTCCTTCCACAATGACGCGCCGCTGGATATGAGAATGAGCGGCGAGGGACTTTCCGCCCGGGACGTTGTGAACGAATACGGCGAGGAAGAGATCGCCAGGATACTGTTTGACTACGGCGAGGAGAAATTCGGGAACCGGATAGCAAGAGGCATAGTGAATGCCCGGCTGACCGCCCCGATTGAAACCACCGGGCAGCTTGCGGAGATAATCAAGGCGAGCGTGCCGGCGGCATACCGCAGGGAGAAGAATCCCTGCCGGAAAAGCTTCCAGGCTATACGGATAGAAGTGAACCACGAGCTTGACGTGCTGGAAACGGCGCTGACGGACGGATTCGCCGCGCTGAAAAAGGGCGGCAGAATGTCGGTGATCACATTCCATTCGCTGGAGGACAGAATAGTCAAGAACCGCTTCAGGGAGTTCTGCACCGGCTGCACATGTCCGCCGGAATTCCCGGTGTGCGTATGCGGAAAGAAGCCCATGGGCAGACTGCTGGAAAAGAAGCCTGTGACCGCTTCCGCTGAGGAGCTGGCGGCAAATCCGCGCAGCCGCAGCGCAAAGCTGAGGGTGATCGAAAAGATCCGCAATACGCCGTTTGAAGATTAATTATAGGAAGGTGAGCAGATGCTTCCGGAGATCGACAAATCAAATCTTGCATACGACCTGTCACACTTTGACAACACTGCCCGTAAGGAGCATGAGCGTCAGCAGGACAGACAGCGCCGTGCCAGCGAGATAAAAATGAATAAGCACTCGGCGTCCCGGACAGGCTCCAAGTTTGGTATCGTGCTCTGCGCAGTGGCGGCTTTCGGCGCACTGTGGGCAGTGAACGTCCAGAATACAAGGGCGGACGATATCGCACGCAAGGTGGACGACCAGAAAAAGCTGCTTGCCGAGGCACGGGACGAGAACTCTCTCCTGCAGAGCAGACTGGACAGCAAGGTCAACATCAGCTATATCGAGGAATATGCCGCGACTGAGCTTGGCATGAGCAAGGTCACGAATTCCCAGATAAACTACCTCAGCGTGAATACTGAGGATCTTATCGAGGTCAGCCCGGAGGATAGCGGTAACATCTTCACCGCCATTGCGGACTGGTTCGGGGATCTGCTGGAATACATCGGCTTCTGATGGCATAATATAGAGGTGAGCAGGGACACGCTGTCTGCACCCTATACTTGCCGGCAACGGAATGATCTGGGCAAGGTCGGCTTATCTTTGCTGTGCGTCGCACGGCTGAAGTCGGCTTTGCTTTTTGTTTTTATTGACCAAGCGGTCGTTTGGAGGTATCTTCTGTATGGGTTTCTGGAAAGGCATGAAGGCGGTCGGGAAGGCAATATCCAAAAAGGAACAGGAGGCGGCTGAAAAACCGCGCCTGTGGAACTCTTCCACGAAGCAGATCGTCGTGCTTGGATTCATTGTTATAGTGGCGGCTTACGTCGGACTGTTCCTGCTGAAGTATTCGATATTGGACGGGGACAAGTGGCGCATGCTCGCGACCGGACAGCAGCAGTCCGTGGTGGTCATGAAGGCGAACCGCGGATCCATATACGATTCCAACGGAACGGTGCTGGCACAAAGCTCCACCGTGTGGGATATCACGATATCTCCGCATAATATCGACCTGTCAAATACTGCCGCGAAGGAAGAATACGACAAGAAGGCGAAGGAACTTATCGAAAAGGGCGAAACTCCTGAGCCGTATCAGGACCGCGCGGAAGTAGTCGCAAAGGGACTTTCCGACATACTCGGCGTGGATTACGACACGATCCTTTCAAAGTGCCGCACCGACCTGAACAGCCAATACTACATAGTGAAGCGCAAGGTGGAGAAGCCCGAGGCAAACGAGATCACGGCGTTCATGAACGAGAACGGGCTGAATTCCGACGATATCCACCTCTGGCCGACTTCCAAGAGATATTACCCGAACGGCTCGCTTGCCTCCAACATCATTGGATTCACGAACTTCGACGGCGACGGCGTTTACGGACTTGAGGCGTACTATGACGATTTCCTCTCCGGAACTGATGGAAAGGCGGTATACAATGTTTCCGCCGACGGCAGGGAACTGAAGGGCGCAAGCGACGCATACTACTCCGCGGTGGACGGCTACAGTCTTGTGCTGACCCTGGACGAGGTATTGCAGCACTACCTTGAGAAGAACCTCGAGCTGTGCGTTTCCCAGCACCAGGTAATAAACCGCGCCTGCGGTATCATAATGAACTGCAACACCGGAGCAGTTCTGGCGATGGCGACCGCCCCCAGCTTCGATCTGAATAACCCCTCCGAGATCACCGGCGCATACGACCTCCAGGTGCTTGAGGAGATGAAGGCTTCCGGCGCCACCGACGAGGAGCTGGAGGAGAAGGAATCCGCCCTGCGTGAGCAGCAGTGGAAGAACAAGGCGATATCCGAGCTTTACTACCCCGGATCGGTATTCAAGACTGTGACCTGCGCCAGCGCCCTCGAGGAAGAGGTGGTTTCGCTGAATTCCACGTTCCACTGCGCAGCCTACGAGATGGTGGCAGGCACCAAGATCAAGTGCTGGTCCAGCTACGGACATGGAACTCTCACGTTACAGCAGGCGGTCACGAAATCCTGCAACCCGAGCTTTATCCAGATTGGACAGCTGCTTGGCGCGGATAAGTTCAGCGACTATTTCGAGGCGTTCGGATTCACTGAACCCACCGGAATAGACCTCCCCGGCGAATCCGGGAGCCTTTACGTCAGCCGCGAGAATATGGGACTTGTCGAGCTTGCCTCCTCAAGTTTCGGTCAGACCAACAAGGTTACTCCGCTCCAGATGACGACCGCGCTTTGCGCTATCGTCAACGGCGGCTACCTTGTAACTCCCTATGTCGTAGATAAGGTGCTGGATTCCGACGGGAACGTGGTACAGACCACAGAAACCCGTATCAAGCGCCAGGTAATATCCGAGGAAACCTCCGCCACCATGCGGAATATACTGGAAACCGTTGTTAATGATAACGGCGGAAGCAACGCATACATCAACGGCTACCGTATCGGCGGAAAGTCCGGTACGACCGAGAAGATCGACGAATACAATCAGCGCCTTGCGACCACCGGCGAGGACAGAATGACCTACGTTCCGTCCTTTGCTGCGTTCGCCCCGGCGGACGATCCGCAGATAGTCATGCTGGTAATGGCGGATACCCCCACCGGCACGCAGTACTACGGAAGTGCGGTGGCTGCGCCGGTAGTTTCCGCTGTGTTCAAGGAGGGACTGCCGCACCTCGGTATTTACCCGACCTACACCGCAGAGGAGCTTGCGAAGATGGACGCGGCGGTGCCCTACGTCCTGGGCATGGAATCCCAGAGAGCGGAAGCGAAGCTGAATGCCGAGGGATTCGAGGTGCGCTATGTCGGCGATACCGCCAGCGGCGCGACTGTAACTACGCAGATCCCGGCTTCCGGAACGAGCATTCCCAAGGGCTCGACGGTGGTGCTGTATCTGGGGAATGAATACGATCTGGAATCCGGCGTTATCCCGGACGTCACGAATATGACGGTTTCCCAGGCGAACGAGGCAATAACCAATGCCGGGTTCAACATCAAGATATCCGGCGGCGCGGCGGATAACGACAGCGCCGTTGCGACGAGTCAGTACCCTGTCGGCGGTACTGACGCATACAAGGGTAATGTGGTGGAAGTAACGTTCCAGGTGAACGGCTACGCGGATTAAAAGGCGGTGAGGTCATGACTTTAGGAGAACTGTTCAGCGGAATCACGGAGATACCGAAAGCGCTGAGGAATACGCAGGTCACGGGCGTGACCTCCGATAACCGGGAGGTCCAGCCGGGATTCCTGTTCGTGTGCGTAAAGGGCAGGAGTTTCGACGGGCACAGCGCCGCGGCGGCAATGCTGGAAAAGGGCGCCTGCGCGGTAATGACGGAACGTCCCCTGGGGCTTTCCGCGGAAATAAATGTTGCGGAGAGCCGGCGGCTGTATCCGGAGGTGCTGTCCGCATTCTACGGCAGACCCACCCGGAAGCTCAAACTGGGCGCGGTTACAGGAACCAACGGCAAGACCACTACGGTCAACCTCTGCGCGCAGATAACCAGGGCGCTCGGTCACCAGACAGGAGTTATAGGGACTGTCGGCTGCGATACCGGCAGGGGGCTTGAGTACTCCCACGACGGACCACCGACTACTCCGGAGCCGAGGAAGCTGTATCAGCTTTTCCGGGAGATGGCGGATATCGGCACAGAATACTGCTTCCTGGAGGCAAGCTCCATGGCGCTTGCGCAGCACCGCTTCGCGGCGGAGAGCTTCGCCGTGGGCGCATTCACGAATCTCACGCAGGATCATCTGGATTACCACGGCACGATGGAGGATTACTACCTCGCAAAGAGAATGCTCGCGGATATGTCCAGGAGTATGGTGGTGAACATCGACGACGAATACGGGCGCAGGACGGTGGAATACTGCCGCGGCAGCGGAATCCCTGCTATAACCACCAGCGTGACCGGGAGCGCGGATTACTTCGCGGAGTTCATCAGGCTGGAACCGCACGGCGCGGAATTCCTGCTGACCTGTCCGGCGGAGCAGAAAAGCTGGGTGGCGAAGATCCCTCTGACCGGAATGTACAACGTCAGCAACTCGGTGCAGGCGGCGGTGATGTGCCACCTGCTGGGATTCCCGATGGAGGACGTGCTGGCGGCGCTGGAGAGATCCCCGGGGGTTTCCGGACGTCTGGAAACTATATACCAGGGGGAATTCACGGTGCTGAGGGATTACGCCCACACCGGCGACGGACTTGAGAAGCTGCTCTCCACGCTGAAGCCGCTGGCGAAGAACCGGCTTGTTGCGGTGTTCGGCGCGGCAGGGGAGCGTGACGCCGGGAAGCGCCCGGACATGGGCAGGATCGCGGCGGAGTACGCTGACAGGCTCATTATAACTACCGATAATCCGCGGCATGAGCCGGGTCAGCAGACCATCGACGACGTGCGCCGCGGAGTCCCTGCGGACAAGGACTGCGAGGAATACACCGACCGCAGGCAGGCTATCCACCGGGCACTGGAAACGGCGCAGCCCGGCGACCTGATAGCGCTGTGCGGCAAGGGGCATGAGGATTACCAGGCGATAGGGGACGAGAACGTCCCGTTCAACGAGCGCGACATAGTGCTGGAATGGCTTGCCGCGCACGGAATAAAGTAAGGCGGTGCAATATGTTTACTGCAAGTGAGATAGCGGAGGTCACCGGAGGGAGGCTCATCGGCTCGGACGTCACCGTGACCGGAGTTTCCACCGACACACGAACGATAGAAAAGGGAATGCTGTTCGTGGCGGTCAGGGGCGAGAGCTTCGACGGCAACGACTTCATCGACGCGGCTGCGGAAAAGGGTGCGGCTGCGGTCATTTCCGACCGGGAGGAGGGCGCTGAAAGCCACTCCGTGCCGGTGATACTGGTGAAGGACAGCCGCGCGGCGCAGCTGGCGCTGGCTCATCACCACCGCATGAAATTCCCGGTGAAGCTGGTGGGAGTTACCGGCAGCGTCGGGAAAACTTCCACAAAGGACATGGTGTACGCGGTGCTTTCCGCAAAATACGATACGCTGAAAACCGAGGGAAACTTCAATAACGACATCGGACTTCCGCGCACGCTTTTCCGGCTGAACGGAAGCTACGGCGCGGCGGTCATTGAGATGGGAATGTCCGACCTCGGGGAAATAAGCGTGCTGTCTAAGGCGGCGGCGCCGGATATCTGCATTATAACGAATATCGGCTGGTGCCACATCGAGAATTTAAAGACCCGGGAGAATATCCTGAAGGCGAAGCTGGAGATACTTGACGGCGCTTCCGGGAGCGCTCCGCTGATACTCAACGGCGACGACGAGTTCCTCAGAACCGTGGATATTTCCGGCAGGCGTATCGTAAGATACGGCAGGAACGCGGACTGCGACGTCCGTGCGGAGGACATCACCCAGTCCGACGACGGACAGAGATTCACGCTGGTATACGGCGGAAAGTCCTATTCCGCGAAGCTGCCGGTAGTTGGCGAGCACCACGTTATGAACGCCCTCGCGGCATTCGCCGCCGGAATCGAGGCAGGCATGACCCCGGAGGAGATAGTCCCGGCATTCCTGCGGTATGAGGCTTCCGGAATGCGCCAGCGTATCGAGAAGCGCGGCGACATCACCGTGATACTGGACTGCTACAACGCAAGCCCCACATCCATGGAAAGCTCCCTCTCCGTGCTGGGTGGAATGACCGTTCCGGGCAGGAAGTGCGCGGTCCTGGGCGACATGCTGGAGCTGGGCGAGATGTCCGGACAGCTGCACGCCGGAGTAGCGGAATATGTCATGAAAAACGCAGACTGTGCGTTCCTTTACGGCGCCGAGATGGCGCACTGCCGGGCGCGCCTGGAGCAGTCCGGATTCCGGGTGTATCACTCCACTGACAAGGCGGCGCTCACCGCGCAGCTGCTGGAGTGGCTCCGGCCCGGGGACGCGGTTCTCTTCAAGGGCAGCCGCGGAATGAAAATGGAAGAGATAGCCGAAAAGGTAGTCGGCTGAAAATACGATCAGGGGAAGAATTATGGTTATCTGGATTAGTGTTATTGCGGCGGCGGTGGCTTTCGGGCTGACCTGGCTTGCCGGGGTGTGGTTCATTCCGTTCCTGCACAGGCTGAAATACGGGCAGACGATTCTGGACATAGGTCCCAAGTGGCACAAGGCAAAGAAGCAGGGAACCCCCACCATGGGCGGTATCATGTTCATTATCGCAGTGAGCGTGTGCTTCGTGTGCGCGGTGCTTCTGTTCGGACCGCTGGGCGGAAAGAATTTCGCCGGCGAGGACAAAACCGAGCTTATCCGGGCAGGCTCCGGACTGGTGATGGCGGTCATGTTCGGATTCATGGGCTTCCTCGATGATTTCATCAAGGTAAAGAAGAAACACAACGAGGGTCTGACGGTAATGCAGAAGATCGTCATTCAGGTGCTGATTATCGCGGCGTATTTCGCGACCCTCTACCTCAGCGGAGTTACCCGCACCGCGATAGTATTCCCCTGGGGCTGGAGCCTTGAGCTGGGCTGGCTGTACTACCCGATAATGGGCGTAGTCATACTTTACCTCGTCAACGCAGTCAACCTCACCGACGGGATCGACGGACTGTGCTCCTGCGTGACCGTGGTCTACATGGCGGCGTTCACCTGCATAGCAGGGATACTCGGAATGTTCTGCGAGGGGCTTCTGGCGCTCCTCACCGCAGGCGGCTGTATAGGCTTCCTGATGTGGAATTTCCCTCCGGCGAAGGTATTCATGGGCGACACTGGCTCGATGTTCCTGGGCGGTGTGGTATGCGCGCTGGGCGTGGGCTGCGGAGTTGAATTCCTCATGCTTGTGGCGGCGTTGGTATACATCTGCGAGGCGCTGTCGGTGGTTATCCAGGTCACAGTTTTCAAGATCACCAAGAAGATCTATCATACGAAAGAGGGAAAGCGCCTGTTCAAGATGACGCCTATCCATCATCACTTCGAGCTGAGCGGCTGGAGCGAACTCAGGATCGACATAGTATTCTCGCTGATTGCGGCGGTTCTGGGTGCATGCTCGGTGCTCATGGCGGTGGGAATGTTCTCAAGGTAATACAGGTTCAGGAGGTCACTAATGGCGGCAGATAGCAGAACTGCAAGACGCGGAGCCGTTCCGCGGCAGGGGGGCGGCGAACAGGAGCGCAGACCTGTCCGGGGGAAATCCGCCCCGGAGAAAAAGGCGAAAGAGCCGCACCGCTGGTGGATCTTCTACTGGGGCGGCAGCATAGATATTCCCATGCTGGTCATCACACTGGTGCTGCTGGTCATGGGGATCACCATGATGTTTTCGGCGAGCCACGCGCTTTCCTACCGCGACAACGGCGGAGATTCCTACCAGTACGCGACGAAGCAGGTGGGATTCGCGATAGCCGGACTTATCGCGATGTTCGGGCTTAGCTTCGTGGATTACCGCATACTCATGCATGAATGGCACCCCTACTGGTTCGGAAAGCGCCGCACCGTATCGCTGGCACATATCCTTCTGGCGCTGTCCATGGGACTTACGGCGCTGGTTATCCCGTTCGGTATCCGCAATATGGAGGGCGGCCCGAAGCGCTGGCTTCCCCTTCCGGGCGGAGGCTCCTTCCAGCCCTCGGATATACTCAAGGTCGGACTGATAATCTACCTGGCGTATTACATAGCGGTCAACTACAAGAAAATGCGGCATTTCACCGTCGGGCTTGTAAAGCCGTTCATCGTTTTCGGAATCGTCGTCGTCCTGCTGATGATGCAGCCGCACCTTTCCGCAATAGTCATCATGGGCGCTATCATGATGTGCATGCTCTACATCGGCGGAATCAACACCAGGTACGTTTTCCTGGCGCTGGGCGCCGGAGTGCTGGTGCTGCTGATCGCGCTGATGTTCTCGGACTACACCTACTTCTGGAGCAGAATCGCGAATACCTGGGACCCCCTGGCGGATCCGCAGAAGGAAACCTACCAGACATACCAGGCGGTTCTGGCGGTAGGCTCCGGCGGACTGTGGGGCAAGGGCTTCGATAACTCCACCCAGAAGTACTACTACCTCCCCGAGGCGCAGAACGACTTCGTTTACGCCGTATGCTGCGAGGAGTTCGGCTTCATCGGCGGAGTTGTAATAATTCTCCTGTTTCTGATATTTGTGTTCCGCGGCTTCTACATCGGCAGGAAATCCGACGACCGCATGGGACTCATGCTGGCAACGGGAATATCCCTCCAGGTGGGATTACAGGCATTCCTTAACATAGGCGTAAATGTGTCCGCCGCCCCGAATACGGGTATTTCAATGCCGTTCTTCAGCTACGGCGGCACGGCGCTGTTCATGCTGCTGTGCGAGATAGGATTAATGCTGTCCATATCTAGACGGGCAAAATTAAGTTAGCGATATGCTGAGCAAACCCGACCCGTTCAGACGAGCGGAATTACGCATTTCTTTATTCAGCATGTCCCCTTGTAAAAACTTGAAAGGTGATAATACATGAAAGCGATATTTGCAGCCGGCGGAACCGCCGGGCACATCAATCCGGCGCTTGCCATTGCCGACAAGCTGAAAAGCGTGTTCCCGGAGGCGGAGATACTGTTCATCGGTACTCCACAGGGAATGGAGGCGCGCCTTGTGACCAAGGCAGGCTATGATTTCGCGCCGGTTGAGATGGCAGGATTCCAGCGGAAGATCTCAATACAGAATATCGGCAGGAACGCAAAGGCTGCGTATCTGTACCTGTTTGCGGCAAAGCATGCAGTACGCAAAATACTCAGGGAATTCAAGCCGGATATCGTTATCGGCACCGGCGGCTACGTCACCGGAACAGTTCTTGGTCAGGCGGCGGCGATGGGAATAAAGACCGTCACACACGAGAGCAACTCCTACCCGGGAATGGCGACCAGAATGCTGGCGAAGAAGGCGGACAAGATCCTGCTCGCCACCGCAGACGCTGAGAAATACCTCAAGAGTACCGAGCACTGCGTGGTCACGGGAAATCCGCTGCGCTCCAACATCGAGATCGAGGAGCGCTCCGCTGCAAGGAAGCGCCTGGGACTTCCCGACCAGTTCACGATACTTTCCTTCGGCGGCAGCCTGGGCGCGAACCGCATTACCGAGGCAGTCGCGGAGCTTATCGCCTGGGAGGAGAAGAACGGCGGAATAAACCACATACACTCCTACGGCGGAAAGGGTAAGGACCTCTTCTATGGCGCCCTGGAGCAGTCCGGCGCCCACGAGGACAAGACAAAGCACATTTTCCGGGATTACATCGACAATATGTATACCTGCATGTGCGCGGCTGACCTCATCATTTCCCGTGCCGGGGCAATGACCATCACCGAACTGATGGCGATAGGCAGACCGGCGATACTTGTGCCGTATCCCAACGCGGCTGAGAACCACCAGTACTACAACGCGCTCACCCTCAGCGACGCACATGCGGCAATACTCATTGAGGACAAGGATCTCACGAAGGCAAGGCTTGTGGAGGAAGTGTCCGCACTGTATTCCGACCGCAGCCGCCTGGCGCTGATGGAGGAGAATTCGCGGCGCTCCGCGAAGAATGACGCAGCAGGACGTATTCTCAGCGAGATACTTGACCTGCTGGGCGAAAAGGGCGCAGAATAACCAAAAATCCCCCTCCGGCATACTATGGATACATAGCAATGCAGGAGGAGTGATATTATGGCGAACAACCAGAAGCTGGTCATAAACGGCGGCAGGCGCCTGGAGGGAGAGATCCAGGTGCACGGCGCAAAGAACAGTGCGCTTCCGCTGCTGGCGGCTACTATACTGGCGCATGGGGAGTGTATTCTGCACAACTGCCCCATGTTGACCGACGTGGACGCCGCGTGCAGGATACTTTCCTGCCTGGGGTGCAGGTGCAGCAGGAATGGAAGCACCGTCTGCGTGGATTCATCAAACGTCTGCGGAAACGAAATACCGGATAATCTCATGCGCGAAATGAGATCCTCCATCGTATTCCTGGGGGCTGTACTAGGGCGCACCCGGCGGTGCAGGCTGACTTTCCCGGGAGGGTGCGAACTTGGCGCGCGTCCGATAGACCTGCACCTGGCGGCGCTGCGAGAGATGGGCGCGGAAATCGAGGAGCAGCACGGCTGGCTGGAGTGCGCGGCTCCCGGCGGACTTCACGGCGCGCGGGTCACGCTGTCGTTCCCATCGGTGGGGGCGACCGAGAACATAATGCTGGCGGCAGCCTGCGCGGAGGGAACCACTGAGATCCACAACGCCGCGAGAGAGCCGGAGATAGTTGACCTGGCGGAATTCCTGAACAAATGCGGTGCGAGGATATCCGGCGCCGGAGGTAGCACCATCGCCATCGAGGGTGTGAAGCGCCTTGAGCCGTCGGAGCACAGCGTTATTCCGGACAGGATAGCCGCAGGGACTTACCTCTGCTGCGCGGCGGCGACCCGGGGAGAGCTGATACTCACCCGGTGCTGCCAGGAGCACATGATGGGATTTCTGCCGGTGCTGGAAAGCATGGGCTGCCGGATATATCCCTACGGCGGAGGAAAGCTGTACATAAGCTGCACGCGCAGACTTACAGCGCCGCCGACTATACGCACAATGCCCTATCCGGGCTTCCCGACGGATATTCAGGCTCCGTTCACGGCGCTGAGTTCCGTTGCGGAGGGGACATCGGTGTTCGTTGAGAACATTTTCGAGAACCGCTACCGTCATGTGCCGGAGCTTATCCGCCTGGGAGCCTCCATCAAGGTGGAGGGCAGGGTAGCGGTGGTGCAGGGAGTTCCTGCGCTGTCCGGTGCAAGAGTGTGCGCCGGGGAACTTCGCGGAGGGGCGGCGCTGGTCACTGCGGCACTGGCTGCGGAGGGTACGTCTGAAATATCCGGCGTATGCTATATCGACCGGGGATACGAGAGCATTGAAAAAACGCTGAGATCGGTTGGAGCCGATATTTCGCGGGTAGGATAAAATCAAAGGAGCACGGAAAATGGACACCAGGAAGAAAAAAAGCAGCAGTCCCGGGAAAGGGCGTCCGGTGGAGAAGCGCCACAAGGCGCAGCGTCCGCAGCAGAATGCGGTGCGCCGGGAACCTCAGCCTGCCGCGAGGAATCCACGGCAGCCGCAGCGGCAGCTCACTCCGGAGCAGCGCCGCAGGACTGACCGAGCATACCGGCAGGCAACAGTCCATCGCGATGTCCGCAGCAAGCGGCGCGGAAAGCGCGGAGCAAATTTCGTGATGTATTATATTCTGGCGGCAGCCGTGATTATTACTGTGCTTATAATCCTTTCGAACACGGTGCTGTTCAACTGTGCTTCCATCGAGGTGGAGGGCAACGCAAGATACACCGTTCAGCAGTTGGTGGGGCAATCCGGACTGGAAAAGGGGCAGAATCTGCTGCACATGGATACCGGCGCGGCGGAGTCCCGTATTCTGGCGGCATTCCCGTTCATCGACGAGGTGGAGGTGCAGAAATCCTTCCCCACAAAGATACGCATTGTCGTTAAGGAAGCGCAGAAGTGGTACCAGGTGAGCAGCGGCGGAGTCAACGCGGCGATATCCAGAATGGGCAGGATCGTGGAACTCGGCAGCACTCCGGGAATACCGGTGGTGGAGGGCTACGACCCCGAGGATCTCTCCCCGGGCAGGACGCTGACCTCCAAGGAATCCGGCAAGAGCACTATCCCGGCGCAGATACTTGAAGCAGCGGAGGAATGCGGATTACCGAAGATAACTCTCATCAACATGACAGATCGCTTCGATATTTCCATCGACTGCGGAGATAATATCACGCTCCAGATTGGCGGTGTTGCGGATATCGGCGTGAAGTTCGCCGAGGCAGCGGAAGCAATAAAGCGCGAGGAAGGCAACGTCATAATCGACCTGCGCACCGAGGAGAAGATGTTCGTACGCGATAAGAACGAGCAGGAGCAGGTGCTTCCCGAGCTGGGAGAATCCGCAGAGACCACTGCCGAAGCCGGAACTGCCGAAGGGTCAGCAGAGGGGTGAGCTTTTCCGGGAAAAATCACAAACTGATTGTCATCGGCTGGGCATAATTTGTCAAAATATTTTTGAAAAAACAGTTGCAATTATTATTCTAATCTGATATAATATTAAGTAGTTGTATCGACAGGGGAGTTTTATATTCCGGCGTCACTAAAAATTATGGAGGGTAAACAGATATGGCATTTGAAATAGATAACCACGATGACGAATTTGTAATGGACGATGATTTTGAGGATCAGACCAAAATTATGGTCATCGGCGTCGGCGGCGGCGGCGGAAACGCAGTCAGCCACATGGTTGAGGGTGGAATGACCGGAATTGACTATGTCGTTGCTAACACAGATGTCAAGGCTCTGCGCTCCAAGGACGGCAGCCGTATGCGCCGTATCCAGATCGGCAAGAAGCGTACCAAGGGTCAGGGCGCCGGCAACAAGCCCCAGGTCGGTCAGGAATCCGCTGAGGAGAACCGCGACGAACTGAAGGCAGTCATGGAGGACGAATCCATGGTGTTCATCGCAGCCGGAATGGGCGGCGGCACCGGAACCGGCGCGGCTCCAGTGGTTGCGAATATCGCCAAGGAGCTGGGCAAGCTCACGGTCGGCGTTGTCACCAAGCCGTTCGCATTCGAGGGTCAGGCGAAGATGAACCAGGCTCTCAAGGGTATCGCAGAAATGCGCAAGTATGTTGACTCCCTCATCGTTATCCCGAACGAGAAGGTAAAGGAGATCTCCAATGCCAAGCTGAGCATGATCGACGCGTTCAAGGCAGTGGACAGCGTTCTTTACAAGGCAGTCAAGGGAATCTCCGACCTAGTAAAGGGCGTAGGTTTCATGAGCGTTGACTTCGCTGATGTCACCATGGCTCTGAAGGATTCCGGTATTGCGCATATGGCGATCGGCACCGGAAAGGGCGACAACAAGAACGAGGACGCCCTGGATCAGGTGCTCCACAGCCCGCTTCTTGAAACGTCGATACTCGGCGCGCGCAGACTGCTCATCAATATCAGCATTCCTATGACGACCTCCGCTGACGAGGTTGACGGCATTGCGAGCGAGATCACCAAGAACGCTGCTCCCGACGCTGAAATCAAGATGGGTATGCAGTTCGACGAGGAACTTGCAGAGGACGAGGTTTCCGTTATCGTGATCGCAACGGATTTTGTTACCGACGAGGACGGCATGCCCGTTGACGCAGCACCGGCTGACGGAGGTCAGGGTGCTTCCGTGGGCGGATTCAATGTGCAGACGCCCGAATTCGGCGGCGATAACGACATTGATAAGCTTATCAATATCCTGAATTCCAAGTAACGAACTTCGAAATATGTTTCAGAAGATCCGCACTGTTCCAGTGTGGGTTTTCTGTCGTTTGTGAATACTTTTTCGATATACCAATATTAATGCACATGGTCCAAATATCTGTAACGTATAGTGTGGATTTTGTGTAAAGAATATAAAGTTATCAAAAAGACTTGAATTTTTCTGGGATTTGATATACAATAAATATATGCAGCGAAAAATATATATGCTGCGGTTTACTGTGTTGAACTACTGGAGGTACACTATGTTTAGAATTTTAAAGCGTGCTGCCTGTGCCGTATGTGCTCTTGTCGTGATGGCGGCGGTTTCAGTTAGCGCATTTGCGGACTATACTTATTCGATAGATGACAAGAAACTCTGTGACGAGATCCAGGCTGACACCAGTGACATAAACGGAACTGAAGGAACCTTTACGGCTAAGTTCAGCGACAGCACAGGTCAGGATTTCCTCTCGCTGCGTTTCAGACTCTTTAACGACTATGCCAACCTGGATTTCTGGAATGACGACAACGTTTCCGTATCTGTCGATGTCCGTCTGGATACAAAGGGCAAGGACGTGATCGGCTGCCTGCCTGCATTTACGACAAACTGGGGTTGGGTAAATCCGTCAGTCTACACCGAGCTGAAGTACGGTGAGTGGATCACCGTCACGGAAACCGGAAAGCACTTCTATGACGGATTCGCCGGCAAGAAGCCTGCATACATTATGTTCCAGGTAAGAACCAACTGGGGTTCCGAGGCGCAGGGAGATGTCACCATCTCTGTAAAGAATTTTCGCATAACGACCAATGGCAATTCTGCGGCAGACGAGCCTGCGGAAACTACCGTTACAACGACTTCCGCCCCGGAGGAAACAACGACATCCGCACCTCAGGCAGATCCGACAGAGGAGCCCGTGACCGTGACCGAGGAGCATACAGCAACTGCGGAAACATCCAACACTGAGGAGAGCGGAACCACAGCAGAGCCAGCGACCCAGGAAGTGATCGCAACCACCCCCGGTGACGAGAGCAGCACACCTCCCGAGGAATCCGCTCCGTCCGATTCCACGTCGATCAACGTCCCGGAGATGGAGGGTGAACAGCCGCATGATTACGGCGACTATTGGAATGATAACTACCAGACGGAATCCCCGGTCATGATGATAATGATCATCATCGGCGTTGCAGTGCTGATCGCCGGCGGCGCAGTTGTAGGATACCTGATCTACAGAAAGAAGAAGTTCTATTAATTCACACGGAAATTAAAAACACAATTCGGAGGGAAGCATGGATAAGGTCGGCAGCAGAAACAACCGAAGCTTTATGGATATACTGACTTCGATATTTAACAACGTCTGGGTAAGGCGCGGCGTTGCCGTGGTCTGCTGGGGATATACCGGCCTTCTGGTGTGGCTTGCCTGGCTGAATTACGCCTACTTCCTCGAATTTGAGAACCCGACTTCCCTGTTCGTGCTTTACGCGTTCATCAATGTTGCCGCACTCGGGCTGATGATCTACACAAGGCGTCAGGTCATCACCCAGGTCAACATAATGATCATGCCGCCTATCCTGTTCCTGTCGTTCCTGCTGGCGTTCGGCAACTGGTATATGCTGATTCCGCCGATCTGCGTCATTGTCGTGATGTTCTTCGTGTGCCGCGCGAACGAAACGCTCAAGACTGTATTGGGTACTATGTACCTGCTCATGTTCGTCGTGGGCGCGGCGGCATACATCACCATGACCCTGCTTATGGGCAGGCTTTCCCTTACCGGCGTTGATCTACAGCTCCGGGATACGAATTACGAGGTGCTCTCCTCCGATGAGAACTACCGTATCGTGAGATACGTTGACAAGCCCAATGGCGAGCGCCGCACCGCAAGCTACTACGTCGAGGATACCACTAAGGACGTCAAGATCCCGTTTGGTTCCGGAAAGCGCGTGCTGGGCTGCGGCTGGGTGCTTACCACGAAATACTCCGGCAGGGAGGACAGCCCGGTTTCCTGGCAGATGACCACGATTGACGGCGAGCGCGTCGAGGCTCTCAATGTTGAGGGCACGATAAAGGAGAATCCGTATCTTGCGGTGGAGATCTCCGCAACGGCGGAATCCGAGGAATCCAGCCGGACGCTGAGCACATACTACGGCAGCGAAAGCGAGAATGACGGCACGGCAGCGGCCGAGCCGGCGACTGTTGAACAGTAAAAGGAGCCTGGATTTGGAAAGAGTTCTCAACCTGGCAGGGAAAAATTCAAGCGAGATATTCCAGCTTCGCTACCCGTTTTCACTGCTGACCTTCTGCGACTATGACCTGTCGTATTTTGCCGAGAATGCGGTCGCCGTATGCGATGAAGCGCTGCATTCCGGGGAGCTGGATACTGACCGGGTGACTGATCTGCGAAATTCCCTCAGGAACATGCACGTCTATATCGAGCACAACCTGCGCACTGTCTATGACAAGATAGTGCTGGACTGCTGGATAGACTACATATGTCGCCGGGATAACATCGGCACTTCCGGTCTGTGGAACCGATTCATCGACTGTAAGACTCCCTTTGAGAAGTCCGTATTCGTGCGGCTGTGCGAATACCGCTACAACAAGGGCATAAACGAATGGCTGAACCTTGTCCGGGTGCAGGATTATGCAAAGAACAAGGTTTATTTTCTGTTTTCTAAGGAACTTTCCGGCGTGGAGGAAGCAAGCGCCCGGAGGAATTACTTCGACCTGATGTTTAGCGTCACCGCCCGGGAGCTTGGCTGCCGGCTGGAGGACCTGGGCGTCACGCAGGTGTTTTCTGCCGGGAGAGCTCCATCTGCGCCTTTTATGTACCCAAGTATTTCCAAGGACATCGTTAAGAACCTGCTGTCGGATTTTGACTATTCCGATGACTATTCCGACATAGGGTCATATGAGGCGCTGTCCGACCAGATTGCGATGGACGCCTTCTCCCACATGAAATCCGGGCTTCAGCAGGAGCTGAGCAGCTACAATATGTCGCGCCCGGCGATGGAGAGTGCCCCCGGGAAGATATACATGCCCTGCGGACTGAAGGCGGCGGTGGATCTTGAGATAGACGCCCTGCTGGAAAGTGGTGGCTGGCTGGCGCGGTGCAAGCGCTGCGGAAGATACTACGTCAAGGACAGCGAATACACCGAGGATTACTGCTCCCTTCCCGGAAAGGGCAGGACCTGCCTGGAGATCTACGAAGCGGAGCACCCACGCACTCGCGTGACTCCCGAGATGGAGCGCGAATGCCGTGAGATAATGGACGAAATGTACGACCGGGTGACCACCGGGACTCTCAGCCTGAAGGAATACGAGGGCTGGCGGCTGTATCTTGAGGCAATGAAGGGAAAGGTCAACAACGGCGAGATCCAGCCGGACGATCTTACCGCGTTCATCGCGTATTCCCGTTCCATGGACATTTCCCGGAGCAATCCGGTGGTGGAAGTGCGCAAGCCTGAGCCGGAGCATCACGAGCGCGTCGTCAAGCCGTTTGTTCCGGAGCGAATCAGCCGCAGCGATATCGGAAAGCTCACGGAGCCGGCGGAGGAGCCGGTCGCAGTCCAGGAGCCGCCTCAGCGCCGTGAGGGATTTTTCACCTCTCCCAGCGTGGAGCGGCAGAAATCCCAGGGCAGGGCGGTGTCGCATATTATACGGGCGGATAGTCCCAGGGTAGAGCCGCAGCCGTATCAGATGCCGCTGAGCGAGAATCCGTCGGAACGTGGATTCTCTGCGTTCAGTGAGCGTCCCGAGCCTGCGCGCCGGGAGGTGGCGGAATCCGCGCCGGAACGTGGGTTCTCCACATTCAGCGAACGCCCGGAGTCTGAGCGCCGTGAAGTGGCGGAATCCGCACCGGAACAGGGATTCACACCGTTTGAAGCGACCGCTGAAACAATAGATGAGCCGATAAAGGAACCAGTAGTGGAATCCACACCCGAGCCTGTGCCGGAAGCTCCGAAGCCTGCGCCGAGAGTTATCCGGAAGAACGCAGCGGCGATCTCTGCATACGGCAAAATGGCAGGCACCGCTGTCCGCGCGGATTCCGCATTCGAGGCGGTTTCGCGACCCGAGCCTGTGGAGCCGGCTCCGGAACCTGCTACAGAGCCAGCGAAGGAGGATGCGGCGCAGTCCGGGGATCCTTTCTGGGAGATCGGGTCGATATTCGACGTGCTGGAGCAGTCCGAGAACGACATGAGCAGGGAGCAGCGCCGCGCTGAGCCAGCGCCGGAACCTTCACCGGAGCAGGAGCGGATTCCCGAGCATGAGCCGGATAATCCCGAGCCGAAGCATTCCACAAAGAAACGTAAATCTACGGCAAATCCCTATCAGGAGCCGCATGAAGTGCCTTCAGGGATCTGGACCGAGGATCGGCATTTATATGACGATCAGCCCACAACTACCCATGAGGAGCTGAATATGCTCAAGGATAAAAAGCGTCGTTCCAGCAAGACCCAGCGCCTGTTTGACGCGATAATGAAGGAGCCGGATGACAACCCCAATTTCCGGAAGAGGTAATTTAGCTAATTACATGAGATTACTTACTTAATTATAACGTTAGGCGCTAAAACAAGAGACTTTTTTGTAGGATTGCTAAAAAACGCACAATGTAATCGTTTGAAGTTTGTGCAATCTTACAGTTGAAAAAAATGCCGTAATGTTATAAAATATATGTATGGATCAGCATGGCCTGTCTGTGCTTGTCTAGAATTTTATGGAGGATTTTTATCATGAAGATTACAAAGATTCTTGGTGCTGCTTCTGCAGCAGTTGTAAGCGCAGCAGTTCTCGCTGCTTCCGCAAGCGCTTATGAAGCATTCCTGATGTACGCTTCTTCTGACTGGTCCGTACAGTGCATGGACGCTACTAGTGAAAACGCTACCACAGCTGATGTTACCGGCGACGGTACATACACTGTTGCTATAAGCGGCTTCGAGTGGGAAGATGAGGACACCGCTGAGATGGTTCCTGCTACCGGCACTGGCGCTACAGTATTCTGCGTAGATATCGATGGTCTTGCTAACGCTCTGGGCTGCGGCAAGGACGCTGAGGGTTATGACGCTCTCGAGACTGCTGCTGACAAGATGGCTTTCGCTCAGGCTACTGGTCTGAAGATCTCTGATGTTGTTATCACTGCTACAAATACTGATGGCACTTCCACCGATATCGCTGTTGACGAGAGCAAGCTCTACTACGGCGATATCGAGGGCAACGGCAAGATCAGACTTGAGATCTTCAACGCATACGGCGACACCTCTAAGGATGCTCCTATCGACGCTGCTGGTTTCTCCTTTGATGACTCCCTGTCCGTAACCTTCACCGTTTCCGGTACTGGTATGGGCGCTGCTGCTGATGACACTGCTACTGACGCTACAACTGGCGATGCTGCTGATGACACAGCAACAACCACAACTCCTGACAAGGGCTCTCCTGATACAGGCGTTGAGGGTATCGCAGCTGTTGCTGGCGTAGCTGTTCTGGCTGCTGGCGCTGTTCTCGTTTCCAAGAAGAGAAAGTAATTAACAGTTGATCATATCAACAACAAACGGCACTGCTTCGGCAGTGCCGTTTTTGCTTTGTACTGCGATTCGCTGTTTATGGGGTGGACTTTTTGGTTGACTTATGCTATGATATAAGTCAAGGAAACGCTGAATAAAGCAAAATCGACCGTTCAAACGAGCGAACTCACGGGTCTGATTTTGTAAGCAGCCGTCCCCGGGAAAGGGTGAAGAGTATGGACATGAAACTTATTGGCAGATTTCTTTCGGAATTGAGAAAGAGCCACGGTATGACCCAGGAGCAGCTTGGAGAACGCCTTGGCGTGACAGGGAAGACAATCTCCCGGTGGGAAACGGGGAATTACCTTCCTCCGGTGGACATGCTTCTGGAGCTCAGCCGAATGTACGATCTCAGCATAAATGAGCTGCTGACGGGAAAGAAGCTTACCGCCGAGGAAGACCACGAAGCTGCGGAGAAGAACCTCTGCGCAGCCCTGGAGAGCGCATTCTCCGCAAAGGAGCGCCTGGAGTATTTCAAGAAAAAGTGGAAGCGTGAGCATATTGCTGAAATTGTAGTTATTACAATGCTGTGTTTTGCAATTCTCGCGGTGGGCTGGTATCTTAAGCGTCTGTATATACCGCTTATAGTTGCAGTAATTTCACCTGTCTGCTGTATCGTCAGATACAACAGAATGATGGCTTACGCGGAGCGGCATGCGTTCACTGGAAAATAAAGCAGTGGAATAATTACCTGCCGTGAAAAGATACAAAAAGCCCTTGACAACACGGGCGTATTGGTGTAAAATATAATCAGTGAAGGACCGGTGCTAAGTCCGGCTTCCGGAAAGGAAATCTTATGGCTGAAAATGATAATGTAGCGTTCGACGAGAATGAAGGCACGGTAACGCTGACTGATGAGTCCGGCGATATCGCTGTGTTCCACTTTTTTGAAGAAACATATATTCCGCTGGACGATGAGGACGGTGTGACAACCGAATTCGAGTGCATTTCCAGCATGGAATACAAGGGCGCGATTTATTACGCGCTGCTCCCCAAGTCCGAGGATGAGGATGAGCCGGACGAGTTCGTTGTGCTCAAGGGCGAAGAAAACGACGATGAGCTGCTTCTTACCTCCATCGACGACGAGGCGGAGAACCAGAAAATCGGCGAGCTTTTCCTGAAGGCTCTGTTCTCTCTTGAGGACATGTCTGAGGACGATGGTGAAATCTTACAGTAATAGCCGGGCTGCTTCTGTAGATACTATTGATGTTGGCTTACTGCCTTGTTCGTGTGGGTATACTGTTTATAATCCGAACATGTTGTAAAAGGGACTTCGACTCTGGCGGCGGATTGCAGACCTCCCGTACTGCGGAAGATAGGGAGCGTGAAACCCTCAGGCGATTTTACCCACCCTGCTGATTAGCGGGTTTTATTAGGTATATCTACGGCAAGGCGGTTTGACTGATAACAAAGACCGGGCGGTTTTTCCGTCCGGTTTTAGTTTTATGGCATAAAAAATCAGGGACTGCAATGCAGTCCCTGATAATTGATTTCAGCAGATCAGACCTTTACCTTGACTATCTTGGTGTAGTCGCTGTAAACCTTTTTGCCGTTCACAGTGGTGTAGGAGCGAACCTTGAAGTAGTAGGTCTTGCCCTTGGTCAGACCGGACTTGGAGCAGGAAAGGGTAGTAGGCTTTGCGACGGTGGAGATCTTCGTGTACTTACCTTTAGAGGAAGTAGCCATGTAAACTTCGTATCCGGAAGCGCCGTTGGACTTGCCCCATGTGATCTTGGCAGCGCCAGCCTTTACCTTCTTGGCGTTGATGGTTGCAGGAGCCGGAGCTGCCGCCTTGACAGAAGACACGCTGCTGTAGCTGGAGATGACCTGCTTGCCGTCGGAGCTTACATAGGAAGCGACCTTGTAGTAGTAAGTCTTGCCCTTGGTCAGACCCTTGTCGGTGTAGGTGGTGCCGGTGGAGGAACCTACCTTCTTATAGGTGCCGTTCTTGGAGGTGGAGCGGTAGATGTTGTAGCCGGTCACGTTGTAGCAAGCCTTCCAGGAGATATCAGCGGAAGTTGTGGTCTTGGAAGCTGCCTTTACGTTTGTCGGAGCGGCAGGCTTAACGGAGATCTGAGCTGTCTTGGTTACGCCGGAAACCGCGGTAACGGTAAGGGTAGTGATACCAGTGGAGCGAGCCACCAGCTTGCCCTCGGGAGTTACAGTTGCGACCGCAGGGTTGGAGCTTGTTACGAGGTAAGCGTCCTTGAAGTCGCCGTTAGTGGTGATGTTGAGTACCTTGGAGGCGCCCACGTCAACGGTGGTGTCGCCTGTGAGGTTGATTGAGGTAGGAGCCTGGTAGGACTTTACCTTGGAAGCGTAGTAGTTAGCCCAGCTGGATACATACTTTGCAGGATAGTATACGACAGCGGAGTTGGAGGTGTTGGAGAATTCGTTGAACCCGTAGTTCTCGCCGCCGAAAACAATGCTCTCGAGGTTAGGGCAGTTGTTGAAAGTTCTTGCCTTAATGATCTGAACGGACGGGGAAATGAATGCAGTACGCAGGGAACCGCAGCTTGCAAATGCTTCCTCGTTAATGGTCTTTACCTTGTTAGGAATGAAGATCGTGGTGAGGGATGAGCAGTTGTAGAATGCCAGCTGACCGATGGTCTTCAGCTCGGAAGAGAGGGTCACAGCGGAAAGCTTGAGGCAGTTGCTGAATGCGTTGTTGCCGAGGGTTTTGACGGAGCTGGGAAGGTAGATGGAAGTAAGGGATTCGCAGCCGTCAAAAGCGTTGTCGCAGATCTCGGTGGTGTATGTAGGGATAGTCACTGTGGAAAGTGCCTTGTCGCCTGCAAAAATACGCATGGGGAGCTTGGTCATTCTGCAGTTGAGGGTTGCGCTGATGAGGGCTGTGCAGTCGGTGAACGCACTGTCGCCGATCTCAGTTACGGAGTTGGGGATAGTGATCCCGACGAGGGATTTGCAGCTTGCAAAAGCGTCCTTGCCGATCTTGTTGAGAGTATCGGGAAGCGTTACCTTCTCAAGCGCGGAATAGGACTTGCACACGCTGTCAGCCAGTTCAGTGATACCGTTTGAGAACGTGATGGAAGTGATCCTGTCCTTGAAGTTGTTGGTGCAGAGAGCGGTGACCTTGTAAACCTTGGTGTTGCCGATCTTTGCAGGGACTGTGACAGACGTATCGGTGCCAATGTAGCCTGTGATATTCGCGCCGTTGGCTTCGATATCATAGGTCCATTCGCCGTCTGCAACTGCGCCGGCTCTCTCAACGCAGAACGTTGCGGAAAGCGCGAGCGCGAAAATGAGCGCCAGCATGAAACTGATCACTCTCTGGGACTTTTTTAAAACCATGATAAAACCTCCTAGAAAATTGAAAATAATTACCCTAAGACACATTAATTATATCATGATTCCGCCGTTTTTTCAAGGGTTTTTCACCCATTCTTCCCGGGGGACACTTATATTGTACATATTTCATAATTTCGCCAGAATGATTTTTGGCACAATATCTAAAGTGTGCGGTGCAGTAAAAAAGAGAAGCGGAAATGTCAGAAAACACGTCCCCGGGTGGTTTTATTAAGTGAAAGGCGAAGTTATTCGCAGAAAGGTGGGAATTATATGGTACTGATCACTCAGGACGTGATAAGCGCACTGTTCGACGAACATGCCGACATGGTGTACAGGATTGCCCTGAACATAGTGAAAAACCGCGAAGAAGCGCAGGATATTGTCATGGACACCTTTACCGCGCTGATAAGGCAGGAATGCTTCAACAACAGCGCCCATGCAAAGGCGTGGCTGATAAGGGCGGCGGAGAACAAATCCCTGAACGTGATGAAATCCGGAAGGATAAAGCGGAATGTTCCGCTGGACGAAGTGCTTGAGAACACTCTGTGTACGCCAGCAGGCTCCCGGGAGTACGAGGTGCTCGACCTGGTAATGCGCCTGCCGGAGAAGATACGCACCACGGTGTACATGTTCTACTACGAGGACATGCCGGCGGCGGATATTGCAGGGATTCTCGGGATAAGTGAGAATACTGTATACAAGCGGCTGGAGCGCGGTCGCTCGATGCTGAAGATAGATCTGGAGGGGGACGCAATATGAACAGAAATGATTTCAGATCAGCGTATGATAAGATAGTCCTTCCGGAGGACGTCAGGGCGGAGATGAAGAAAAAGCTCCTGGAACAGGTGTCCGAAAGGGACAGCGCTTCCGGCGGTGCGGAAAACGGCGGCTCCGGTCAGGCAAGGGAGATTCGGCTTCAGCCGAGAAAGCGCAGTGCCGGACGTATTGTGGCGGTCGCAGGCTCCGCTGCGGCGGTGGTGATCGCAGTGGGCGCCGGTATCTGGTTCAGCCGTGGTAATATTGTGGAGCAGCCCGGTACGACGATATCCTCCACCACGGAAACCCAGGAAACAACAGAGGAAAGCACAGCAGCAGAGAACAATACCACTGCGGCAAACGGAGAGCTGTTCTGGCATGACGCAGGGATAACGTCCGCGGATTATACCGCCCCTGACGCAGAATGCAACGGGATAACGGCAAACTATATTCTTCGATCACACTATATATACGCGGTGATCCCTGGGGAGAGCGACTATTCAAGGCAGCTGTACCGGGAACTCGCTGCTAAATATGGCGATGAGGAATACGCACGCAGCAAGATACTGGAAATGCCTATGGCGGACACCCTACAGATGGAGAGCGCATATGAAAGCAGCACCGGACTAGCGCTCAGCCTTACCGGCTCCGGAATGAAGCTGACCATCAGCGTATCCACAAGAGAGGATGAATTCCTGCCGCTGGTGAACGATAAAGGTGAATACCTTGAGTGGACGGGGGAATACGACAGCTGGGCAACGGTGCACGGCGGTTACGATTTCATCGGATCAGAGAAAATCAAAATGGGCGTTTGCGGACGCGATGGCAGATTCCTGGCGCAGTATTCGCTGGTGAACGAGGGCGTAACCGAATACTTCCGGCTGTACAGCGACGGACTTTCCCGGGAGCAGTTCGTGCAGTGCCTGGCGGCGGTTTCACCTCTGGAGCCGGGCGACCATATGGGGAATTACTCTCCGGACGGCTCCTACGACGGAAATTACATTAACGCCACGGAATACGAAAAGGACGGCAGCACCATGCCCGGCAGCTACGTCCAGGCGACGGAATGGGGCGACCTTACGCTGAATCAGCTGACCTGGACGGCTTCGGAGCTGAATGCTTCATGCTACAACGTGCAGGCGTATGTTGACCAGACGGAGATCGACGAGGGTAAATACTCGTTTGATGAGCTGAGCCAGCTTACCGGAATAGGGGTTCTCAGCGACCCCGAAAGCCTGCTCGGACAGGCGAACGGTCTGGGTTACTGCGCGGCGTACGATGGGATAAGCAGCGGTAAGTTCGACAGCGATCATGGCGTAACTCCCGGGCTGCTTCCGGAGGACGACCCAGCGCAGTACGCCGAGGCGCAGCAGTATCTTTCCCTCAGCGAGGACGAATCCGAGTACTACTACACCACCGACAGGACGGACTACTTCAAGGACAAAAAGCGCACGGGGGTACGGTATTCCATTTCGGGCGGAACTCCCTACGTTTGGACCAGGATCACGGTAACGGACGACATGAGAATGCTGGACGATTTCAACTACATCTTCGGCAGGCTCCCGGCGGAGCCCAGCGAGAAATTCAGCAGCGCCGGTAAAACGGTATACGCCGGGCACGGTCAGATCTGCGGACGCGACATATACATGGGTGGATTCCAGTCCGGGGACAGCTATGTGGTGGTCACGGCGTCCAACACCGGGCTGCGTGAATTCGCAAGAATGCTCGCGGCGCTCTGCGAGGACAATGTTTCCCCGGAGCCGCTGAAGACAGCGGAATACCCCGAACCGAGCTATACTCTTAGCGGTAACCTGACCGGGACTTACTCCACGGGGTACTTCTTCCTGAACGCCCTGAGAATGAGTGAGCCCCCGGAAGATTCCGGCGACACTAAGGGCTACAGCGAAAGGGCGGAAATACTGGCGGACTACGCAAAGCTTGCGGAACAGGTGCACCTCCACAGCGATCTGGAGCTTCTGACGGAAAAGGGCTGGACGCTGGATACCGGGGGTTCCGTGAAAATGGATTTCTCCTCCGACGGGGAGCCGCAGAGCGTGTCGATTGATTACACCTTCGGCATCAGCAGCAGGCTGATAGTCACGGTCGGCAGCAACTATGCATATGATCCTATCAGGGTAAGGCTGCCCTCCGGAAAGGTGATGTACGCCTCCGGGTCAGGGTGCGAATCTGGGCTGAACAGCTACGAAAAGACGGTTCTCGGCGAGGATACGCAGGATTACTTCCAGATGGCGATTTGCGGCAGGCTCGAGAGCGGCATTCCGTATTATATCGTGGATCTGTACTACTCGGACGGCAATGGCAGGAATATTCCGGCGCTCAGGATAGAGTGCGAGAACGTGACCGAGGAAGAGGTCATGGATATCCTTGCGGTGCTGGTCTATGGTATCGACAAAATGCCGTAAATACAAAAAGTGAAATTTGCCTGCGAAGCAGGCTTTTAAAATACGTTTTTTGCCACGGGTCCCCCGGGGTAAAAAACACTTATATCTCAGCAAGTGTGCGGTTTAGCGGCAAAGCCGCTAAACCGTGCGCGCAGCTGAGATGTTTCGGCGGAAAAGCCCCTTTAGGGGATTTTTCGACGGGCTCAAAGGGGCTGTGTTTTCACAACCCCTTTGGTATATTCCGGAAATATCAGAGAACTCCCAGCTGTTCCAGGAGTATTTTCACGCCGATGAGGATAAGGATAATGCCCCCGGTGATCTCCGCGCCGGTCTTGTATTTTGTGCCGAATATGCCGCCGATCTTCACTCCGCCGCAGGAGATAACGAAGGTGGTGGCTCCGATTATCAGCACGGAACAGACGGTGTTGAGCAGCTGAGTCCCGGCGAACAGCTGCACCGGAACGCAGGCGAAGGTTATTCCGACGGCGAGGGCGTCAATGCTGGTGGCAAGCGCAAGCAGGAACATGGTTTTCACGTCCATCTTGTTGGTTTCCTTCTCCTCTTCGTTGGAGAGGGCTTCGCGGAGCATGTTTCCGCCGATGAGCACGAGAAGTCCGAAAGCCACCCAGCCGGAAACCGCGTTGATGAAGCTTTCAAACGTGGAGCCGAGCAGGTATCCTATCATAGGCATAAGCGCCTGGAATCCGCCGAACCACGCTCCGCAGATCAGCATGTGCCGCGGCCTGACATCGCCCATCGCCAGCCCCTTACAGACTGACACTGCGAATGCGTCCATCGAAAGTCCGACAGCAAGAAGAAGCAGTTCAACAAGTCCCATAAATTTATCCGTCCTTTTCTGCCGGCATAAAAAAGAGCAGGCGCCGTGCCTGCTCACTGTTTTCATGGAACATAATGAGAGAGCACATACTCCGCCGCTGCCGGCTGTGATGTATGTGAGTCTCGTCAATCAAGATATGCCAGACGTCATGTGTCAGTATGTTGACATATCGCTGGAACCCAGCCGACTACTCCCTCAATGTTATCTTATGTTAACATATTATCGTCGTTTTGTCAAGTAACCTTTTCGATATTTGTCGATTTCGTCGTTTTCGATAAAAAAAATTCCAATACCCCTTGACAAAGTGGGACTTGTGTGGTAGAATAACGATGTACATAAAAAGCACATAAACCGTTGAGCAGGAGTAGTAGGGTCTGCCGATGCGCTTCAGAGAGCCGTGCATATGGTGTGAGTGCGGTGCGTAAGCTTTCCTGAATGGACCTGCGAGGGCAAACTGAAATGCCGGTGTTGTTTCCGGGCGGAGCAATAAAAGCTTCCGTCGCCGCGCAATATTCCAGGCAGAGTAGGGGCGACGTGGCTGCACGTTACAGCAGGAGCGTTTTGCCGAAAGGCAGTGCGCAGGCGAGAGCGTCCGAAAGGGCGAATTTGGGTGGTATCGCAGGTAATCCTGTCCCATGTTATGGGGCGGGCTTTTTTATTTTCCGGATACTTCCGCAGGACAAAAGGAGAACCATCATGAAAAAGACACGTTTTGCAAAGCTTATCGGCGCTGCTATGGCGCTGACCCTGGCGCTTACCGGCTGCGCTTCCGGCAACAATTCCGACAGCGCTGCGGATTCCAGCTCCTCTGCTGATTCCGCGAACACCTCCGTTTCCGCTGACGCAAAGAAGATCGGCGTGCTTCAGTACGCTGCGCACCCCTCACTGGATAACTGCTACGAGGGTATCAGACAGGGTCTGGTAGAGGCTTACGGCGAGAACGGCGTTGTCATCGATCTCCAGAACGGTCAGGGCGACGGCGCTGCATGCGACTCCATCGCTGCAAACTTTGTTTCCAAGGGCTATGACATGATCTACGCCATAGCTACTCCGGCGGCTCTTTCCGCTTATTCCGCGGCAAGCAAGTCCGATATCCCGATGGTGTTCTGCGCTGTTTCCGACCCCGTGGCTGCTGGTCTGACAGAGAGCCTTGACGCAGGTATCGAGAATTGCAACGGTACCTCCGACATTCTGGATTTTTCCGCTCAGGTTGATCTTATCCAGGCTATCCAGCCGGACGTAAAGAAGATCGGCGTGCTTTACACCAACACCGAGGCTAACTCCCTGTCACAGCTGAAGTCCTTCAAGGCTGTATGCGAGGGCAAGGGGATTGAGGTCGTTGAATCCGGCGTGAACAGCGCTGCTGATATCCCCCAGGCTGCCACTACTCTGGCTTCCCAGGTGGACTGCATCAACAACTTTACCGACAACAACGTTGTAAACAACCTCTCCGTCGTACTGGAGAAGGCTAATGCGGCTGGTATCCCGGTTTACGGCTCCGAGGTCGAGCAGGTAAAGAACGGCTGCCTGGCTTCCATCAGCATCGATTACATCGCGCTTGGCAAGAAGACCGCTGAGATGGGCGTTGAGATCCTCAACGGCACAGACCCCAAGACCATGGCAGTAGGTACTATCTCCGATGGCACTCCTGTTATCAACAGCGAAGTGATGGAGAAATTCGGATTCACAGTACCCGAGAATTACGCAAATGCCGAGATGGTAACGACAAACTCCGACGCTGAGGCAGCGTGACTACGGAGTGATTTCACCGGCGGTTCAGGAAAGGGAAAGAAATGACACTGGTTATAAACATTCTGCTTGACATTCTAAACGAGGGACTTATGTATGCGCTCCTCGCGATGGGAATGTATATCACTTACAGCATTCTGGACTTTCCGGATCTGTCGGTTGACGGCACGTTTCCGCTGGGCGCTGTGCTCAGCGGCGTGCTTATCCTGAAGGGCGTGGATCCCTGGCTCAGCCTGGTGATCTCCTTCGTTGCAGGTATGGCGGCAGGCGTTCTCACCGGACTCATGCACGTCAAGCTGCACATAACTCCGCTCCTGTGCGGAATCATCATGTACACCGCGATGCTTTCCGTCAACCTGGTGATCCTCAAGGCAGGAACTGACGGCGGCGCCGTGGCTTCGTTCTTCACCAAGGATACGATCTTCAATTCCGGCATGGCTTCCTACATTCCGAAGAGCGTCGGCGGATTCTACATCAGAACGGCTATAATCTCCCTGGTCATCGTCATCGTGTGCAAGCTCCTGCTTGATCTGTATCTCAGGACCAAGCACGGACTTCTCCTCCGGGCGACGGGTGCGAACGACAAATACACCGTTATGCTCGGTAAGGACCCCGGCACCATCAAGATATTCGGTCTTGCTCTTGGCAACGGATTCGCTGCTCTTGCAGGTTCAGTTATTGCGCAGAATAAAGGTTCTGCCGACCAGCAGATGGGCGTCGGAATGGTGGTTCTCGGACTGGCTTCCGTCATCATCGGACTCAGCCTGTTCAAGCGCGTGAAGTTCATGAAAGGCACCACTATGGTTATCCTCGGAAGCCTGGTGTACAAGGCAGCGTACCAGATCGTGCTTTCCCTGGGACTTCCCACGGATTACAACAACCTGATGAAGGCGCTGATATTCCTTATCGCGCTTGTGCTCGGCGGCGGAGAGCTGAAGAAGCTCGTCGCGGCGTTCGGCAGAAAGCCGGAGCCGGCAGATTCCAAGAGCAGGCTGGCGCTCAGCAGTATCACGAAGATATTCAATCGCGGCACGGTGGACGAAAACAAGCTGTTTGACAACTTCACCCTGGATGTGAAAGACGGCGACTTCATCTCCGTGGTAGGCTCCAACGGAAGCGGCAAGACCACTATGCTGAACGTGGTCTGCGGCGGTGTTGAGCCGGATTCCGGCGCGGTGGTGTTCAACGGAAAGAACATCGTTATGATGAAGGAATTCCAGCGTGCAAGACGGATAGGGCGCGTGCTCCAGGATCCCAAGATGGGCACCTGCGGCAGCCTGACGATACTCGAAAACCTGGCGCTTGCCGATAACAAGAACAACTCCTACGGACTGACGCCGGCGGTGAATACCAGCCGCGTGGAGTACTACAAGGAGCTGCTCAGCAGCTGCGGCATGGGACTTGAGAACCGCATGGGAGTCCTCGCAGGTTCGCTTTCCGGCGGACAGCGGCAGGCTCTGGCGCTGATAATCGCCACGATGTCCGACATCGACCTGCTGATACTTGACGAGCACACGGCGGCTCTGGATCCGAAATCCTCGGAAACGCTCATGCGGATCACCGACAAGGTGGTAAAGGAGAAGCACCTGACCACCCTCATGGTGACCCACAACCTGCGCTTCGCGGTGGAATACGGTTCAAGGCTGGTCATGATGCACGGCGGAAAGGCTGTCATGGATATTGACGGCGAGCAGAAGAAGGATCTCGTCGTGGACGATATCCTCGGCAAGTTCAATGAGATTAGCATTGAGTGCGGAAATTAAAATCCAGGGGCGGTGAACACCGCCCCTGAATTGTGAGTACAGAGTTTATTAACGGGGTTTTGAGAGCAGAGGTAACAATGGAAAAGACGGAGATACTAAAGCGATATTTCGGGCACAGCGAATTCCGCCCTGGGCAGGGGGAGGTCATCGACCACATACTTTCCGGGCAGGACTGCCTGGGAGTAATGCCCACTGGCGCCGGGAAATCCATGTGCTACCAGATACCGGCGCTCATGCTAGGAGGAACCACCATCGTCATTTCTCCGCTTATCTCCCTTATGAAGGACCAGGTGGAGGGACTACAGCAGTCCGGCGTGAGTGCGGCGTGCATTAACAGCTCGCTGTCCACTGCGGAGTATTTCAGCGTGCTGGACAGGGCGTCCGCCGGGGAATACAGCATAATTTATGTGGCGCCGGAGCGGCTCTCCACGGAGAACTTCCTTGAGATGTGCAGGAACATCACAATACCCCTTGTCGCAGTTGACGAGGCGCACTGCGTGTCCCACTGGGGGCAGGATTTCCGCCCGAGCTACCTGAAAATAGCGGAATTCGTGCAGTCACTCCCGAAGCGCCCGGTGCTGGCGGCGTTCACCGCTACCGCGACGGATATCGTCAAGCGCGACATCGTGAAGATACTTGGATTGTTCCAGCCCTTCGCCGTCACCACGGGATTTGACCGCGCCAACCTGTATTTCGAGGTCAGACCCACCGAGCAGAAGCACAAGGACGGCGTGCTTCTGGGGATAGTCCGGGAGCTCAACGGCAGGAGCGGAATCGTCTACTGCTCCACCCGGAAGAATGTCGAGGCGGTATGCGCATTCCTGCGGCTGAACGGAGTGAACGCCCGGTGCTATCACGCAGGACTTCCGGACGATGAGCGCCGCGCCGCCCAGGAGGATTTCATCTACGACCGGTGCAGCGTGATGGTGGCGACCAACGCATTCGGTATGGGAATCGACAAATCCGATGTGGCGCTGGTGGTGCACTACAACATGCCGAAGGACCTGGAGAGTTATTACCAGGAAGCCGGCAGGGCAGGGCGCGACGGAGGACCTGCGCGGTGTATCCTGCTGTACAGCAAGGGCGATGTGCGCACCGCGGAGTTCCTCATCGACCACGGTCACGAGGATTCCGAGCTTGCCCCGGAGGAGGTGGAGGAAATCCGCCGCCGGGACCGCGAGCGCCTTAAACAGATGACGTTCTATTCCACTACTACGCGATGCCTGCGCCACTTTATACTGAGTTATTTCGGTGAGGAGTCCAGCCTGCACTGCGGACACTGCGGCAACTGCGACGCGGAGATGGATACGCTTGACATAACCGTGGAAGCGCAGAAGGTGCTCTCCTGTATATTCCGGCTGAAGCAGCGCGGCAGAAGCGGCGGAAAGATACTCATTTCCGGAATACTCTGCGGCAGCAAGAGCGACAAGATAATTGAGAACGGATACGATACTCTTTCCACCTACGGCATAATGAAAGAGTACACCCAGAACTACGTACGGGAACTTATCGACCATCTGGAGGAGCAGGGCTTCATCTCCACGGAGCAGGAATTCCATACGCTGGAGCTTACTCCAGCGGCGGACGAGTTGGTGCGCTCCCGGAGGACTCTGCTGATGAAGCGCCCGAAGCGCGCGGCGTCAGCGCAGGCTCCGGAGGTATTCCAGGGCGATGGTGTGCAGGAGGACCATGTACTCATGGAGCGACTGAGGGAGCTCCGCAAGAAGGAAGCCACGATTCTCGGTGTGCCGGCGTATGTTGTCTTTACCGATGCGTCGCTGCGTGAGATGAGCGTGAAGAAGCCGCGCTCCCTCCCGGAATTTCTAAATATATCCGGCGTAGGAAGCAGGAAAGCGGAGCGCTACGGCAGGGAATTCATCGCGGTGATCGAAAAATACGTTTCCGAAACTACATAAAAACAGCCCGGAGAAATCCTCCGGGCTGTACCTGTATTACTTTGTGAGCTTCTCAGCGGTGTCCGCAATCTGCTCCGGGGTAAGTCCGTTTGCCCTGAGCACTTCGCCTGCGTCATACCTGTCGAGGAACTCCTTCTTCAGACCGAGGTTAGCCACCTTCATGTCGGAATCTCCGTAAAATCGTGCGATCTTCTCGCCGAATCCGCCGTCCAGGATTCCGTCCTCCAGGGTGATCACAGCCTTGTGGTTCGCCTTGAGGGATTCCAGCAGCTGGCCGGCGATTCCCGTGATGTAAACGGGGTTGATGACCGTAGGCTTTACGCCGGTGCGCTTTTCGATCTCTTCCGCAGCCTGCATTCCCATGCCAAAGAAGGTGCCAAGCGCGATTATTGCAACATCGCTGCCTTTCTGGCAGACCTCGTACTTGTTGAGATCGCCGTAGTCCTTAGCAGGCTTCTCGCCGTGAATAACCGCCCCGGGAACGCGGATAGCTACCGGGTGCTCGCGCTGCTCGGTACTCCAGTCCAGAATTGCGATGTATTCCTCATATGTGGTCGGCGCGAGGTATACCAGGTTCGGGATATTGGACATCATCGGGATATCGAAAATGCCCAGGTGAGTTACGTCGTTCATTCCCCAGACGGAAGCCGCGAAGGTCAGTATCGTCACGGGATTGTTGTTTATGCACAGATCCTGCTGAAGCTGGTCGTAGGTGCGCTGGATAAAGCTGCTGTAAACGCCGTAAACCGGCTTTCCGCCGTTAGCCGCGATTCCGGAAGCCATTGCGACTGCGTGCTCCTCGGCAATGCCGACGTCGATGAATCTGCCGGGGTACCTCATGCGGCGGTCCTTTGTGAATCCGAACACCGTGGGCGTGCCGGACGTGATCGCGCACACCGACGTATCCCTGTCCATCTTCTCCATGAGGTACTTCGCGGTGAGGTCGCCGTAATCCTCTCCGCCGCCCTGGAATTTGGTTTCGCCGGATTCGATGTCGAACGGCATGTGCCAGTGCCAGCTTTCCTTGTCCTTTACCGCCGGCGCGTAGCCGCGTCCCTTTTCGGTGACGATGTGAACAACTACCGGCTTTGTGGAGTCCTTGACCTGGCGGAATGCAGCGATGAGCTGGTCGATGTCGTTGCCGTCCTTTACGAAGACGTAATCCAGGTTCATTGCGCGGAAGAGGTTGCATTCAGCCTTTCCGTCGGATTTGCGCAGGAGCTTCAGGTTCTCGTAAAGTCCGCCGTGGTTCTCGGCGATGGACATTCCGTTGTCGTTCACAACGATGATGAGATTGCTGCCGAGCTCGCTGGCGAAATCCAGACCTTCAAGGGCTTCGCCGCCGGAGAGGGAGCCGTCGCCGATGATCGCGATCACATTGCCCTTTCCGCCGTTGAGGTCACGACCTTTGGCGAGTCCGCAGGCAAGGCTGACGGAGGTGGAAGTGTGCCCGATAGTGAAGTGATCGTGGGGACTTTCATGCTGGCAGGAGTATCCGGTCACATCGTCGTACTTGCTCTCGTCCAGGAAGGCTTCCTTTCTGCCGGTGAGCATTTTGTGGCAGTAGCTCTGGTGGGATACGTCGAACACCATCTTGTCCGCCGGGGAATCGAAAACGTAGTGCAGTGCGATGACCGCCTCTGCCATGCCGAGGTTAGGTCCGCAGTGTCCTCCGTGGATACTCAGCTTTTTAATAAGTGCAGTGCGCATTTCAGCGGCGAGCGCTCTCATCTCGTCGGAGGAGAGCTTCTTCACGTCCGCAGGGGAGTTGATCTTTTCAAGATACATTTTAGTTACCTCCATTTTTTATTTTATGATAGTATTTTAGCACTTAGAGTATACTCTAAGTCAATAGCTGCGCAGAAATTTTCACATAATTTTCATAAATCGCCGGATTCCCGGAAATCTGTATTGCAATGCATGGAATTTTGTGATATAATCAATATAAGTAAGCATCAAACTCAGGCAAAGGAGAATCGGCATGGAGAACATATTCAGCGGAGTATGGCCGGAATGGAAAGCGGAAAAGATGATAGGCCGCGGTTCCTTCGGCGCCGTGTACAGCGCAGTCCGGAATGAATCCGGGGTGCAGACGCGGTCTGCTATAAAGGTGGTCAGCATACCCTCTGACGACAGCGGCGCCGGTGATATGGAAGGGCTGACTTCCTCCGAAACCACTGTCTACCTCCAGAATATGGTCAACGACTTCATCGGCGAGATAAAGGTGATGGAATCCTTCAAGGGAATGCAGAACATCGTCAGCATTGAGGATTTCAAGGTCGTAAAGAAAACTGACGGCGTGGGTTGGCGTATCTACATCAGAATGGAGCTTCTCACGCCGTTCAATCAGTACGTCAGCAGCCACCCTCTTACCGAGGGGGATATAATCCGCCTGGGCACTGAGATATGCACCGCGCTGGAATACTGCCAGTCGCGTGACCTGATACACCGCGATATAAAGCCGGAGAACATATTCGTGAACGATTTCGGCTGCTTCAAGCTGGGGGATTTCGGAATAGCGCGCAAGCTGGAGAGCATGACCTCCGGAATGTCCCAGAAGGGCACCATGAGCTACATGGCGCCGGAGGTCGCGCACGGAGTGCGCTACGACCAGAGAGTGGATATCTGCTCCCTGGGGCTGGTGCTGTACCGGCTGCTGAACAACGGCTGTCCTCCTTTCATGACCGACCGCACACAGCTGCTCAGTCCGGAGATGCGCACCAAATCAAGGGAGCAGCGCCTGGGCGGAGTTCCCCTGCCGGAGCCGGCGAACGGCTCTCCGGCGCTGAAAGCCGTGGTAATGCGCGCCTGCGCGTACGACCCAGCCGACAGATTCCCGGACGCGGCTGCAATGAAGAGCGCCCTCCAGGCGGTACGCGGCGGAAAATTCGGGGAATCCGTTTCCACAGTCTCGGCGGAACCCACGGGAACCAGGACAGCGCATTCGCCCCGGAATACGGATTCCGCTTCGGTCACCGGGAGCGGCCCGGCGAAGGGCGACGGGAAGCTTCCGGGGAACAGGGCGTCCCGGGTGCGCGGAGTGCTCGTTTCGCTGCTGAGCGCGGTCGTCGTGGCGGCGGTGGTCTTGGCGGTAGTACTGCTCAACCGACCGTATCCGCACAGATTTGACGGGATGATCGCGCAGGGGTCAGAGGAATCCACCAGTTCCGCGGAGGGAAGCTTCCCGGACGAAACGGAGAGCCAGACTGCGACCAGTGCCCCGGAAACCAGCGCAGCCACCACTCCGGAAACATCATCGTCAACTCAGCCGCAGGAGGAATCCTCCGAGGCGGACACATCATCTGATAATCCGTATCCCGGTGGGATCGGGAACCAGCTGAGCAAACTGCTGGAGGACGTGGATTACGATGATTACCTGCACTATGTTATGGAAGACCTGGATATCCTGCGGTATTATGGAGATGAATACTATGAGTATGTGGGTCAGAATTGCAACAGTAGTGTTATGGTGGAGGAAGACTGGCCGGAAAAGGGCAGGAATTTCACACTGAAACTGAGCAATTATACGACAAGCACTTATCCATATGGCACGTCCACGGATCTGACTGTGCTGGAATACTTGACCAATACAAAGCATATGACTGAGTTCGTGGCGAAGTATAACCAGATCAACGACATATCCCAGCTTGTGGACAACGGATATGACAACCTGACGACTCTTGACCTTTCCTACAACAAGATAACGGATTTCAGCCAGCTCCAGGAGCTGACCCAGCTTAAGTACCTCAATGTAAGCAACAATCCCATTAAGGATATTGACGGAGTAGACTTGCTGAAAAATCTGGAGTATCTGGATCTGTCAGGAATCGAGATCCATTCCTATGATGATCTGCAGCCGTATCTGACGGAACTGCCGAATCTAAATACGCTTATTGTGGAGAAATTGCATATGTCAGAGGAGGACGAGGAGCGGCTGCGTCAGGATTTCGAAAGCAAAGGTGTTTCTATAAGCATGTAAGCGTGAGCTGACATACAAAAAGGGCGGATCGTCTGATCCGCCCTTCGTGTATTGTTCCGCTTATTCCTCAGTACCGCGCTTTGCCATCTCGGTGTTGTATTGCAGCTGGGTTATCTCGCCCTTGGAAAGCAGCTCGCTCAGCTGATCGTCGGTGTAGCTGTACAGTTCGCTGGAGCTTATCTCATCGGAGGAGGTGTCGGTGCTCTCGGAAAGCAGCTGCGCTTCCGAGGTCTGCTCTTCGGTGCCGGATTCCTCGGCGGAAAGATACTGCTGCGCCTCGTCGCTCAGTTCAACGGTGTCGAACTTCCTGGTCTGTACTGTCTGGGATTTGGCGGCGGTGGAATTCTCTGCCGTCTGCGCCTGCTTTACGGAGTCCGTGCCGGTGAGCTTTGCGCCGGCTGCGGTGTTGGTATTGAGATTGCTTGCGTCAAGTGTGATGGTCATGGTGTTTCTCCTTTGTGCGGCGGAGTTCTGTCCGCTTCTGAATCCATGATATCATCATGTACATGTTTTGTCAATTTAATTGGCTGCATTTGCAGGTCGATCCGGAGATTTCATCGCGCGGTCATTGTCCTGTCACAGTTCCACAAATGCGGCGGAACAGCCGCCGATAACTGTGGAGTTCTCCTTCACTTCGGCGCTGCCGATAGAATATACCAGCCTGCCGGAGATACCAGGAACCACGGCTTCCTGCGCGGAGGGATTGATGATAACGGCGATGGACTGCGCCCCGGCAGTGCGCTTGTATACCAGCGGATATCCGTCGGAAATGAACTCGATCTTTCCGTTGCTCTGGAGCGCCGGATTCGCCATTCTTACTGCGATAAGGCGCTTCACCTCGCTGCGCAGGGAGTTCTCGTCCGCGGACTGGCTCGCGGCGTCCGGGCGGTCTGGGGAGGGATCCTGGGGGATATACAGCATATCCGGGCGCGCGGAGGAGAATCCGGCATTCAGCCCGGAATCCCACTGCATGGGCGAACGGGAGCCGGTCCTGCCGAATCCGCCCTCGACGGAGGTCAGTCCCTCAACGTAGCGCATTCCGATCTCGTCGCCGTAGTAGATGAACGGCGCGCCGGGCATTGATAGCAGGAACGCGAACGCAACGCGCAGCTCCTCCGGGTCAAGGCTGCGTGCGAGCCTGTCCATGTCGTGGTTTCCGGAGGGAATGCAGATGAGTCCCCTGCCATTTGTCTTTGCGTAGTTTGCCTTGTACGCTTCGATGAACTCCTTTGCTGAGCCGTTGCCGCGCTTTGAGAAATACGGCTCTGCACAGCGGAACAGGTTGTTGTAGTGGGAGGGTCCGAAGTGCAGCAGGAAATCCATGTGAAAACCGCCGATGAGGGATTTATCCGGCTCGCCCCATTCGCTCACCATGGCGGCATGTGGGAATTCCCGGTCGAGGAACTCGCGAATATCCTGCCACAGTGCGATGGTGCCCTTTCCGTCCTCGTCGTGCTTCACGAGGGAGCCTGCCATGTCCACGCGGAATCCGTCGCAGCCGGCGGAGAGCCAGAACCGCATGATATCCTTGAGAGCTTCCCGTGTAGCCATCGGACCGGGGGCGTCCATCGGCTGCTGCCAGTCGCGGTCAGGCTTGTAGAATCCGTAGTTCAGCGCCGGCTGGTGGGAGAAGAAATTCACTGCGCAGGATCCGTCCCGGTCGGATATTCCGCGGATACAGCCCATGCCCTGGGGTTCCTCCCAGATGCTGTTCGTCCAGACGTAGCGGTCGGTGTATTCATTCCGCTCCGCCTTCATGGATTCCCGGAACCACTCGTGGGTCACGGCGGTGTGACCGGGTACCAGGTCGAGAATAACGTGCATTCCGCGGCGGTGCGCCTCGCTGAATAATCTCACCATATCCTCGTTGGTGCCGTAGCGCGGCGCGATGGTGTAGTAGTCCTCAACGTCGTATCCGGCGTCGCCAAATGGGGATTTGAAGCAGGGGTTTATCCAGATGGCGGTGCAGCCCAGTTCTTTAATGTAGTCCAGCTTTTCGGTGATTCCGTTCAGGTCGCCGATACCGTCGGCGTTGGTGTCGTTGAAGCTCTGGGGGTATATTTCGTAGAATACGGCGTTGTCGAGCCATTCCGGGCGTTCTTTCGTGTTGGTCATTTGGGGTATTACCTCCTGATAATTATTCTGCGGTTGTCCGCAAGGTGATTATATCACAGGCTGAAAACGATTTCAAGGGGTTTTGAAAAAATATTTACGAAACATGTAACCAAAGTTGTTTTGTATTTGTCATATTATTGAAGGTAAAATAAATCTTGTGATACAGAAAAAGGGTTGGTGCAATATGAAAAAGAGAAAGCTGTTCTGCGAGATATCCCCGGTATGCTACAGAATATCACTACAGAAGGAATACCTGCTCCGGGACCTGCACGACAGGTTCAGCGGCGAGAAGTTCGCCCGGGAGATAAACACGCTGCCGCTGCCGGAGGTGGTGAAAAGCCACACGTCGCCAATACTGCGCCATCTGGAGGGCGTGGACATGGAATTACAGCGCAACAAGGCATACAACCTGCGGCTTGCCTGTGCGAAAATCAACGGTATCACGCTGCGCCCCGGGGAAACATTCTCGTTCTGGCGCCTGGTAGGCAAGCCGGGAGAGAAGCAGGGCTACCGCGATGGACTTGTGATAAGCGCCGGGAAGCTCGGTAAGGGTATCGGCGGCGGATTGTGCCAGCTTGCCAACCTTATCCACTGGCTGATTCTGAACAGTCCGCTGACGGTAACAGAACTTGTGCACCATTCCGACGCGCTGTTCCCGGATTCCGGGCGGAGGGTGCCCTTCGGGACGGGCACCAGCGTATTCTACAAGAACGTGGATTACCGCTTCATGAACACCACCGACTGCACCGTGCAGCTTCTGGTCTGGGTGGACGACAAGGAGCTCTTCGGCGAACTGAGGGCGGAGCGCGGATTCCCCTACATATACCGCATAACCGAGGAAAACCAGGGCTACATCGAGGAGGACGGCGTATTCTACCGGGTCAGCCGGGTGTACCGCGTAACGCTGGACCGCGACCGCCGGGTAATGCGCCGGGAGCTGGTCCTGGATAATCATTCCAGGGTGATGTACGACTACTCGCTGATCCCCAGGGATCAGATAATCACCCCGGGGCTCAGAAGGCTCACGTGATTCTTTGGAATTCCGGCGCTGTGCTGAAATGCTCTGCAATTGTTTTTTGTGATTTTTGCAAAAAGTATTGCAATTTCTGATGAAATGTTGTATAATATCCTATGTAATCCTTTACATAGGACTTCTAGGGACACGATTAATTAAGTGGAGAGTATCCCTAAACAATAAGATAAGGAGCATATCATGAAGCACAGAAAGTTACTTAGTTTATTCCTGGCAGCGGCTATGGCGGTCAGCATGTCCGGATGTTCAGGCAACGGCAACGGTTCCGGAGAATCCGGGGACAGCAACGTTTCCTCCGGCGCGTCAGGCGAGGATTCCGGCGTCGTTGAAATGCCCACCAGCTCACGGGTTTCCGAGAACGGATGGAAGTTCGGACAGGTCGCGATGGGCGGCGGCGGATTTGTTTCCGGCGTGTTCGCCACCAGCCAGGACGGGCTTTACTACGCGAGAACTGACGTAGGCGGCGCTTACCGCTACAATAAGGACACCCAGCTGTGGGAGTCCATGTCCTATGGCGTCAGCGAGGAGGACCAGGGATTCCTGGGTATCGCGGCGCTGGCGTTCGGCGAAAAGGATCCCAACCGCGTTTACATGCTGGCAGGAACCAGCTACCTCAGCGGCGGCAGGACTGCGCTGTTCGTTTCCGACGATTATGGCGTGACCTTCAGACGTACCGAGCTTTCGGATTTCCGCGTTGACGGCAACGGCATGGGCAGAGGCAACGGCGAGCGTCTTGCAGTGGATCCCAAGAACAGCGACATCGTTTACGCAGGATTCATGAGCAGCGGCGGAATGATCAAATCCACCGATGGCGGTCAGACCTACACCACACTTGACCTCGGCACAGATACTACTACCAGCAACAGCAACGGAATCTGCAGTATAATCATCGACCCGAACTCCGGCGATGAGAACAGCTGCTCCACTATCTACGCGGCAATTTCGCGCAAGGGCGATTACAATATCTATAAGTCCACCGACGCCGGCACTACATGGACGCCCGTTGAGGAGGCTCCCCAGGGACTTATGGTACAGCGCATGAAGTACAACGGCGACGGCAAGATCGTCATTACCTATGCAGACGCGGAGGGTCCCTGGAACAACAACCGTTCCTCCGGCGGAATCCGTATGCTGAACATGGCTGACGACACGTTCACTGATATCACTCCCAAGAAGCAGGCTTATGGCGATGTTGTGATCGACCCGAACGATCCCAACAGAATGGCAGCCTGCACCGAGAATATCTACGTTGCACAGCCTACCGGCGCGTTCGGCGATGAGTTCTACACCACCACCGACGGCGGTCAGACCTGGACTCTGCTCAACGACACCATGACGTTCAACGCGAACGGCGTTGACTGGCTCTCCACCACTTCCATGCACTGGTGCAGCTCCATGGCGATCGACCCGAACAACACCGACAGGATCATGGTAGTTTCCGGTAACGGAATCTACGCCTGCGACAACATCTGGGACGCAGCTCCGGAGTTCTACTTCTTCGCAAAGGGAGTTGAGGAAACAGTTCCGTATGAGCTGGTCAGCATTCCCGGTGGCGAGCTTGTTACCGCCACCGCAGACTATGACGGATTCTCCCAGCCCAGCGCCGAGGTTTACGGCAAGGTGCACAACAGCACCGCCGGATCCATGACCGGAATTGCAGTTGCGGCAGCCAATACCGACGTGTGGGTAAAGTGCGGCGGTGACGACAAGACCAACGGATTCTGGTACACCCTTGACCGCGGCGAAACCTGGAACCAGGCGAAGAAATCCCCGCTGAGCACAGGACCTGCCTACGGCGGCTCTGTTGCGGTATCCGCTGACGGCAGCACATTCTACTGGGCTCCCTCCAACGGCGGATATGTATTCTGGAGCGACGACCAGGGCAAGAGCTGGAACCAGGCAGAGGGCGCAATGAACGCTCAGCGTATTATCGCGGACCAGGTAAATCCCGAGTATGTATATGCGGCAAGCGGAAGCTCCTTCTATTACAGCAGCGACCGCGGCAAGACATTCACTGCCAACAAGGAACTGTCCGTATTCACCACCACGCGTCCGGTTGCAGTACCCGGCGTTGAGGGCAAGATCTACTACCCGGCAATGGGACTTCAGGTTTCCACCGACCACGGCGAAACCTTCACGAGAATAAACACCGTATCCAACTGCCAGATGGTAGGCGTAGGCAAGGGCAAGACTGACGATTCACCCTGCACGCTGTTCATCTGGGGTCAGCCCACCTCCGACGATCCTGTGGGACTCTACTGGTCCGAGGACGAGGGTGCGACATGGAAGCGCATAAACGACGACAACCACCAGTTCGGCGGCACCGGCAACGGTAAGTTCGTTTATGGCGACATGAACAAGTACGGAAGAGTTTATATGAGTTCCCTTGGACTTGGTGTAGTATACGGCGATCTGGTCGAGGCTGAATAAGACTCAGGGAGGGCGTAAGCCCTCCCTTCAGACTGTCGATAAAGGCGCATCTGCGTCTGTCACCGCATTATTCGCTTCGCGAAAAACGCTGCATAGCGGCAGGCAAAAAAGCCTAGCCGTCATGTGGGTTCCTAGCATCTGCACCTTTCTCGGCAGCCTGGGATAGAAACTTTTTCGACAAGCATAGGGGAGGGCGTGTGCCCTCCCTTTTTATTGTGTGTTATCTTCTCCACGCGGAACGTATTGTCATCTTGTCGTAGGTGTCCCGGACGCTGATTATTTTCAGCAGGACTGCGGAAAATACAGCGGCGCAGCCGAGCACGACCGCATATCCTGGTCTGATAAGGATTATTGCGCCAAGTGCGCAGGAATAGGTCAGGATAAGTCTGTAGAAATGCGGATTCACCTTGAAAACGAAGGTGAACAGCAGGTAGGTCAGCGCCAGAATAAGCACCGGTCGGAAATCCGGGGCGAGTCCGAGCAGCGCACCAAAAGATACCGCAATGCCCTTTCCGCCGTTGAATTTGTGCCATATTGGGAATATGTGCCCGATCACCGGAGCCGCCATTACCGGGATAAGTCCCAGCGATTTACCGCTGAGCCTGATGAACAGGAACACCGGCAGGAATCCCTTGAGCAGGTCAAATATGAGCGTCAGCGCTCCGCACCAGAATCCGCCGTAGGTGTAGGCGTTGTATGTCCCAGGATTCTTGTCCGGCGTATCTGCGGTGACGTCCCTGCCACAGAACAGATCAGAAAAATACCGCGCGAAAAGAAGCCCTCCGGACATGTAGCCGAATATCGTAAAAATAATGGTTTTCAGCATAGTTCGCTCCTTTCCAGAGAATATACCTGTCCTATTATTCTTACTCTTATTCTACAATATATTATGTTTTTCCGCAAAGGACAAATACCACATTTTGTCCAACAAATATGAGATATTGTACACATGTCCGAAAAGTCGGGAAAATTGAGAATAAAAAAACGGCACTGCCGTAGTGCCGTTTTTTGTGTGGATAGTCAGATCACTTTTCGTGACCTTCAACATCGATGATGTTCAGATCAGAGCGGATATTCTTGAAGTACTTTTCGGCGGTGATTATCGTCACGATGTTGAGGATTCCGTCGCTGAGGAGGGAGATCCCCAGGAAAGTCATGAGCAGCTCTCCGGGGTCAAACATCAGCACGAATCCGAGGATACCCGTGAGTATCGCGAGGGCGACTATCAGCCACCATCTCTTGTAGCCCAGCCTTCTGGACTGGATCGCAGTCTGGAGCTTGGAGGCTCCGTCTGCGAGCATGTAGATTCCGGCGGAAAGGCTGATTATAGACATGGCGCTGCCGGGGTGCGACAGGAAGATTATGCCGAGGGCGATGAGCATGATTCCGAAAGCGAGATCCGCCCTGAGCGCTATCCTGAACGGATTGCCGGAGAAATACGCGAACAGCCTGGAGCAGCCGAATACCAGCACGGCAATACCGAGGACGATTCCGATGACTTCAGCGAAGAATCCCGGAATGATGATCAGCAGGATCCCGAGCGCACACATGAGCGCGGAAATAACAAGACCGCTGTTTTTTGCAGCTTTTGCAATTGAACGCATATTAAAGACCTCTTTTCTTTTTTCTTTAGTATAGCACATTTATTTCCGCAAATCCACGGTCAAAAATCCGGCTTTGTGTGAAATTAACACATTCCGCCTTTTTTTGTATAATAATATTGCCAGCCGGGTATTCCGCGGTCATCTTAAATAACAGGTGCCACCGGAAATCTGACAGATAACATACCGAAAACAAAGAAACCCGGTACGGACCGCGTACCGGGACTGCTGTCTGGTGACCCATCCGCGACTCGAACGCGGGACACCTTGATTAAAAGTCAAGTGCTCTACCACCTGAGCTAATGAGTCAGGTCATCTGAATCGACAACAATAGTATTATACCAGAAACGAAGGGCTTTGTCAAGGGCTTTTGTCAAAAAAAGTGTGTCCGTCAGGAAAGTTTGTTGACAATTGGTAAAACGCGTGTGTAGAATATGTGCATTTGTTAAAAATCACAAAAAAGCGCCGAAAATATTGAAAAAACTATTGACTTTTTATAATCCGTGTGGTATTATATAGTCAAGGAAAGGAAATCAGTACAAGCATCTGAGATGAAGTTCTACCTGACATTCTACCAAGATCCTGACCTAATCTACGAAAGAGGTAAGTTCCGATGAATTAAGTTCACAGCTCAATTCAACAAGTATCGTGAAAGGAAAAGATCCGATGCACCTCTGATCGAAATTTTCGCCATTATTGCTTTAAGCAGAAAGGAAGCGAGTCCAGTGGAAACTACGGATTCACAGTATTCATCATCTGCGGCTCGTGACAAGGGCTGAGAATTCAATTACCGGCGGCTGGCTGCACAGGGTACTGTCTGACCCATAAGGTGCAGGCGCATCGCCAAACAGGGCGTCTAGCCTATTATCAAGATCTCGCCCGGAAGCTCCGCAGATGATTTTCGACCGCTATATGCGTTTACATAGATCACCCCTACAGATCATTCAACGACCATGAAGCAGGTGAGTCCAGTAAATCAGGTATATTAGCAGGAAAATCTACGAAAGGAACTTAGTCCGATGGAAACCTGAACATTTGTTTTCACAAATCTTCTAAGGCGGTACATTCCAATGAACCAGTAAATCAATACAACTGAATATAATAAAAGCCCTGCAATCGCAGGGCTTTAGTTGTATGTTGACCGTGCTGGATTTTTGTGGTACAATATAATCAGCACAGAAATTTATGCTGACAGGAGGAGAAAATGCAGTACGTTGTAACAAATTCGCAGATGAAGGAGGCCGAGCGCAGGTGCGACCAGAGCGGTATCTCCTATTATCAGATGATGGAGAACGCCGGAACACGCTGCGCGGAATTCCTGATGGAGCTTCTGCCGGAGAACACGCGCACCGTCGTTATGTGTGGCTCCGGGAACAACGGCGGCGACGGTCTGGTAATTGCGCGTCTGCTGAGGGAGCACGGGCGCAGCGTTTCAGTGTTGCTTGCTTCCGGAACTCCCAGGACAACGGACGCGGCGGAAAATCTCGCGCGGCTGCCGATTGGTACGCTGGTGTATTCCGCGGAGCAGTACCGCGAGGCGTTCCGGTATGCTGGCTGCGTGGTGGACTGTATTTATGGCACCGGATTCCACGGCTCCCTCCGGGAGAAGCCGGTGGCAATCCTCCGGACCGCCAACCATTGTGCTGTCCGGGTGGCAGTGGATATTCCCAGCGGAGTGAATTCCGACACCGGGGAGCTGGACGAGCACTGTTTCCGCCCTACACACACGCTGGTCATCGCCGCAATGAAGGCTGGACTGCTGAACGCGCCTGCTTCCGATATTCTCGGCGAAGTCCGCATTATGGACATCGGTATCGGCGAGCACTGCTATGAGGGGAATCACGTTGCATTCCTGACGGACGACAGCCTGCGCAGACCATTTCCTCCACATGGCAGGAATACCCACAAGGGAACCTTTGGCAGGCTAGTGGGATTCTCCGGAAGCCTGTGCTACAACGGCGCGGCGTATATGTGCGCAAGCTCCGCCCTCCGGAGCGGCGTGGGGCTGTATTTCGCGGTAAGCCCCGTCAGCGCGGTGAAGATAATAGCCGCCGGGCTCCACGAAGCGGTGTATGTTCCGCTGCCGGAAACCCCCGACGGATTCGTTGACGTTGATTCCGCCGTGCTGGAGGAGATCGTGCTTCCGAAGTTTGATATGGCTTCTGCGGTAATTGTAGGCTGCGGACTGGGGAACAGCGAGAATACGCGCAGACTGACAGAATTCGTCATAAGACGCGCCGCATGTCCGGTGATTATTGACGCGGACGGCATAAATTCCATCGCCGGGAATATAGATGTACTGAAGGAGCGGACAGGCGATACGATCCTCACGCCGCACCCGCTGGAATTCAGCCGCATTACCGGGCTGAGCGTTGCGCAGATACAGTCCGACCGGCTGAATGCCGCGAAGGGATTCGCGCAGGAATACGGTGTGACGCTGCTGCTGAAGGGCGCGGACACCGTGATCGCTGCGCCGGACGGAAGGGCGTGCGTGAATTCCCGGGCGTGCAGCGGATTATCCAAGGGTGGCAGCGGAGATGTGCTGACCGGTATCATCGGAGCATTCACGGCGCAGGGCGTGGAGCCGTTCAGGGCGGCGTGCGCAGGGGCTTACTGCCACTGGAAGGCGGCGGATATCCTGTGCGCGCGCATGCCGGCGGAGAGCATTCTTCCCACGGACATCATTGCGGCGCTGCCGGAGGTCTATTCGCAGAAATAACGCTCCTGACTTGATTTGCAGGGGGATTATTATGCGTAAAATTATTGTTGCGGCGGTTCTCGGCGGAGGACTGCTGATGAGCGGCTGCAGCGGAGCCAACCCGTTCACCGCCGAGAAGCTGCCGGATTTCAGCGGCGGATTCTCCTCCTCCGCGGAGCTTACCTACGGCAAGCTGACGGCGCAGGCGGACATCGACCGTATCGAGCCGGGCAGCTGGGAATTCACGTTCACGGCTCCGGAGGAGCTTTCCGGCGTGGTAATGACCATCGAGGACGGAAAGCTGTCCGCAAGTCTTGGCGAGATCTCCGTCGAGGACGGGGGAGGGGACCACACGGCGCTTCCGCTGGTGATAGCCGGGGCGATAGACGGGCTGAGCGGAATTTCCGCCGGAGAGCTTACGGAAAAGGACGGAGTGCTGTCCGCCCGGAGCGACTGCCAGGGAGCGCGGTGTACAGTGACTATCGACAAGGCTACCGGAGATATCCTTTCGGTGCGGTCGCCGTCAAACAAGCTGTCCGTGTATTTCAGCGATGTTTCGCCGTACACCGCAGATTCGGCTACGGTGGAATGATATCACAAAAAGGGACTGTTTTCACAGCCCCTTTTCACATTATACCTTTTAATTCAGTGCGTGAGTATATCCACGCTGAGTATTATCGCCAGTGCCACGTTGAACGAATTTGCAATACTGATGTAAGTGACCCGTGTTTTACGGTCGGTGAATCCGTTGGAAACCAGTCCCAGCCATACGCAGGAGATTGCTACGGCGGAGATAAGAACCACGACTCCGGCAATATCATTGATAGTGACCTTGAGTACGATACCCACCACGGCGTATGTGACGAAATACGCGAGTGGCACCAGGGTCAGCGGAAGCGTCGCCCAGAGCCACTGGATACGGCGCCTGCGCAGGAATATAACCGACATCAGCAGGAATATTCCTGCAATGGCAGCGCATTCGATCCACATGCTGATTCTCCTTTCCCGTTGTCATTCCGCAGGGGAAGCCTGCACCGTTATTTCAGCGGAGCCACTTTCCTGCGTGCCTGCGGAGGATACCTCAGATACCGAGGATACCGGCGTGGAATTGTCGTCCGGTGTCGGTACGTTCCACCCAAGATCCTTTGCGAACATGGTGAGCGCGAAAATAAGTCCGCAGATGGCGAGGAGTATCACGATCATGATTATATTCAGCGCAACGATATAAGGCGGCAGTTTCTGACGTCCAGCCATGACAATACCTCCGTTAAGGCAGGCGATGTTCACCGCCGCCGTGAATTAATAAATTTATGGGAACCTCTAAAAGCCGATGTGAAAAGCAAAAATGGGCAGGGTGCGCCAGCTTCTAGGAAAACCGACGAAGTAAGGCTGTATGCCTTACGAGGAGGTTTGACAACGAAGATGGTGCGTACTGCACATTTTCGCTCACATGAGGTTTTTAGAGATTCCCTGATACTATTATACACTAATATCCGGAAAAAATCAAGCCCAATTATTCAAATTCCCGGTCGCCGCTGTAGATATTCGTCCGGACTATCCGCTGGCGTTTCACCTTCTCGCCGTATTCCGCGGAATATGCCTCGAATATCAGCGATGGATTGATGTTGAACGTATTGCCAGCCGGGAGAGTTACCTCCAGCACGTCGTCGTGCAGGCTCACGTCCGTCATCAGGGGCTTCAGGTCAACTATCGTGCTGCCCTTCTTGGTGCGCTTTTCGACGTTTATCTGTTCCTTTCCGCACAGCGCCCGGAGCTTCTCCGGGTCGGCGGAGGATTCAATGCGGTAGCGCGCCGCGGTTATATCGGTGTTCTTGTCCTTGGGCACGGTGATCTCCGTCACCTGGATATCCGGCGGAAGCGCGGCGTTCAGCCTGTCCCGTACCTCGGAGTAGGGCACGTCCTCGGTCAGGCGGAAATCCATCGCTTCGTGGAGTCCCTCCTGTCCAAGGGAGAGGGGGAGCATGAATGTGACATAGGTCCTCGGATTGAATCCCTCGGTCTGCCAGATTGGGAGTTTCGTGCGTTTCATAGCGCGGATAACAACGCCGCTGAGGTCCAGGTGCGAGATGTACTTCGCCCTGCCTGTCTTGGAGAAGAACGCTCTTGTATTAACGGATGGCACGGCAGATCTCACCTCCCACGCACTTTGCAACGCCGCAGTTGGAGCACTTCTCCCGGCAATTCGGGGTAGTCACTCCCTGGTGGGCGCGCTTATTCTCTTCTATCAGGAATTCACGGCTGACCAGCATGTCAATGTGGCTCCAGGGGGCTACTTCGTCGTAGGGTCGGCGGCGGTTGGCGTAGAACGCCGGGTCCAGTCCGCATTCCTGCATTGCTTCTATCCACTTGTCGAACTTGAAGTATTCGTCCCAGCCGTCCAGCTTGCAGCCCTTCTGCCATGCGAGGTAGATTGCCTTTCCAAGTCTGCGGTCGCCCCGGGCGAGCACGGCTTCAATCAGCGAGAGGTTGTATTTCGACCAGCTTATCACGATCTTGCGGTCGTTGTTGATGGATTTGAGGTGCGCCTGGCGCTCCTTTACTCCGGCTTCGTCCAGCTGCGGCTCAAATTCGAACGGAGTGAACGGCTTCGGAATAAACGTAGACAGCGAAACCGCAACTCCCGGACGTCCCCTGGCGTGGTTCGGGGTGGCGTAGAATTCCTCAATGACAGCCTTTGCCATGTTGTATACGCCCTCCACGTCCTCCATTGTTTCGGTGGGGAGTCCCATCATGAAATACAGCTTGATGTTGGTGTATCCGCCCTCGAACGCGATACGCACGCTGTCCATGACGTTTTTCTCGGTGACGTTCTTGTTGATGACATCGCGTATTCGCTGTGTGCCGCCCTCCGGGGCGAAGGTCAGTCCGGATTTGCGCACGTCGGTTATCTTCTTCAGCACCTCGTCGCTGAAGCGGTCGATACGCAGCGACGGCAGGGAGAGATTTATTTTCTCGGCGGAGGTGTAGTCCGTCAGTTCCGACAGAAGCCCCACGATGTCTTTGTAGTCGCCGGTGGACAGCGATGACAGCGAAACCTCGTCATAACCTGTGTTTTCGCACAGCGCCTTAGTGCTCCGGAGTATCGTATCCTTCTGCTTTTCTCGGTAGGGTCGGTAGATGAATCCCGCCTGGCAGAAGCGGCAGCCGCGGATACAGCCGCGCAGCACTTCCACAACGGCGCGGTCGTGGACTATCTGCGTGAACGGTACTACGAAATTATCCGGGGCGTAAACCTTGTCGAAATCCTTTATAATGCGCTTCCTGATAGTGGCAGGGGCGCCGTCCTTCGGCGTGATGGACTTTACGGTGCCGTCCGGGTTGTAATCCACGTCGTACAGCGACGGAACATAGATTCCCTCTATCTGTGCCGCCCTGAGCAGGAATTCCTGCCGGGTAGCGCCCTCTTTCTTGCACTGCTCCATCAGCCGCATTACTTCAAGGTTCATCTCCTCGCCCTCGCCTATTGCGAAGAAGTCGATGAAATCCGCCAGCGGCTCGGGATTGCACACGCAGGGACCGCCAGCCATCACCATGGGAGTGAGCCCGGTGCGGTCCTTTGCCAGCACGGGAACTCCGGCGAGGTCGAGCATTTCCAGTACGTTGGTAAAACTCATCTCGTATTGCAGAGTGAACCCGATGAAGTCGAACTCCCTTATGGGGTCCAGGCTCTCCAGGGCGTAGAGGGGGATATTCCGGGCGCGCATCTGCTCCTCCATATCCGGGAGAGGCATGAATACACGTTCGCACCAGTAGTTCGGCACGGCGTTCTTCAGCCCGTAGAGTATCTTCATGCCGAGGTGGGACATGCCTATTTCATAGGTGTCCGGGAAGCAGAACGCGAAGCGGATATCCACCTTGGATTTGTCCTTTATCACCGCGCCGTGTTCGCCGCCGATATATCGCGATGGCTTCTGGACCTCTAGGAGGAATTCGTCCAGCTGCTCCATCATTGCTTTGTTGGTATACAGGTTTTCTGCCATTTTAATCTCCTGTTAGTATGCTTTCGCCTGGGTGAAATCCACCGTCTTGTTGAACGGGTTGTAGCTGATATCGGCGAAATTCTTGTTGATATAGAAATATTCGTTCTTGTAGTAAAGCGGAATGAATATCGCGTCGTCGATGATCGTCTGTTCCGCCTGCTTGTAGAGGTCGGCGCTGGCGCTGAGGTCAGCTGCGCGCTGTGCGGAGTTCACAAGCCGGGTCACGTCCGCGCTGGAATATCCCGAGTAATTCCCGGAACCGCTCTTGGTAAAGGATTGCAGATATGCGGCAGGGCTGTTGGTGCTGCCGTTGAGGTCCTGCATCGCTATTTCGAAATCTCCGGAGGAGAGCCTTGCGTTGAAGTCCGACTCGCTGAGGGTCTCAACAACGCAGTAGAATCCGAATTCGCGCTGCCATTCCTGCATGATGGCAGATATCATTGCGGAGGCTGCGCTGTCGTCACGGGTGATTATCCGCGCGCCGGAGAACAGGTCCCTGTCCAGTCCTGGGAGCGCCTGCTGGTAGTATTGCTGCGCCTTGTCGGTGCTGTATTCCGCGGTCAGCTTTTCCCCGGCGTATTCCCGGTAGCTTTTGTCAAGCAGCGTGACCTCTCCGGGGACTATGGCGTATGCCACGGCGTGGTCGGTCACGGTCTGCGCCAGCTTCTCCCGGTCGATGAGGGAGGCGAGCGCCCGGCGGAATCCGGCGGTGCGGAACAGCTCGAAATCCTTGTTGAACAGCATTCCCACGGTGATCGCGTCGTATTCCTGCACGGTGTACTTGTCGCCGGTGATGAGTCCGCGCTGATCCTCCGTCACCGCAATACAGCTGATGGTGCCGGAAACGAAGTCGTCCACGAAATCCTCGTCGCCCTCAATGAAGAAGTTCAGCCCGGAGGGATAAACCTTGTTCGCCTCGCTGTTCTTGGCATGTCGGCGGAGGATCAGCAGGTTGTTGTCGGTTATCGTATAGGGGTCGTAGTTCCAGGTGCGCAGGTAGAATGCACCGTTGGAGGGAGTGGTGTCTCTGGAAAGCCCGTACCTTCCCTGGGAGGAGATGAAGTACTCCTCGCTGCACGGCATTGCAGGAGCCTCGGTCAGCAGCATGGGGAAGTTCGGGTCGGGGTATTCCAGCTCGATGGTCAGCTCATAGTCGCCGCTGGCGGTGACTCCGAGCCTTGACAGGTCGGATACCGCCCCGGAGTTTATCGCCCGGGAATTCTTTATGCAGAAGTATTCCGAAGCCCGGGGCGCACGGGTCGCCGGGTCGAACAGCCGCTGGAATCCGAACACGAAATCCTGCGCAGTGCATACGGCGTCGAATCCGTTGGTGTCCGTCCAGTAGTTGGAGCTGCTCAGCTTGAATCTGTATGTAAGTCCGTCGTCGCTGACGGTGTAGTCCTCGGCGACTCCGGCGCTTAGGCTGCCGTCCGGCTCCAGTCGGAGAAGTCCGGTGTACAGGCTTGCGATAAGCAGCGTGGAGGAGTCGTCGGAAGCAGTCTGGGGGTCCAGGCTCCCGGGATTATAGGCGATATCGTATTTTATTACGCCGTCGCTGCCGTCTTTTTCAAAGCAGCCGGTCATGGATAGTATGAAGCAGCAGAGCGCTGCTGCGATTATTCTTCTGAAATGCCGTTTCACGGTTGATTCCTTTCTACTTGAAAATGCAATTTACAATTAATTATAGCATTATCTTCTGATTTATTCAACCGATTTCAGCATTTTTTATTATTACAGTTTTGTAATAATTTGAGTGCTTCACAGTTCAGGATATTCCACCGCCGCGCCGGTTCTCAGGCTCTCGGGGACGTTTATCAGCCGCTGATTGGAGCTTCCGCGGAATTGCAGCGACAGTGAGCGCTTCGAAATATCGAACCGCCCGTCCACCAGCACGTCGAGTATTCCCAGCAGCTTCCCGACGTATTCCTCGCGCTGCGCCTTCGCCATAAGTTCCTCGTAGGTCCAGCCGCTGTAGCACATCAGGTGCTTGCCGGCGGCTCTGAAGCGGCTGCCCAGTTCGTACAGCGCTTCCGCCTGGCAGAACGGCTCCCCACCGGAGAACGTTACTCCTCTGCACAGGGGATTTTCCATGCACTGCTCATACAGCGAGTCGGTGGTGGTCAGCTTTCCGCCGGAGAAGTCGTGGGTTTCCGGATTGTGACAGCCGTCGCAGTGGTGCGGACAGCCCTGCACGAATACCACGAAGCGCAGTCCGGGGCCGTCAACGATGGAGTCCTCGACTGTTCCTGCAATTCTTATTTCCATGGTGATTCCTTTCGATTCCTGAATACAAAAATGACGGGCGGATACAGGATCCGCCCCTACATTTCGGTTGTGGTTTGATTTATTCCCCGAAGGTGCCGTGCTTTACGCGGTCGGATTCCTCGGCGCGCTTTGCATTGTTGAAGCGGTCAAGGGTACCTACGAGATATCCTGTGATACGGCGGATACGCTCAAAGGCGATCTCCTCCTCCCTGCGGTGGCAGCAGGGGCACTCGTCGTCGATTATTCCGGTGTAGCCGCAGCTCGGGTCGCGGTCGATCGGGTGGTTGATAGCGCCGTAGCCAATACCCTGCTCCTTCATGCAGCGGACGATCTGCTCGAACGCGTCGAGATTCTTGAGCGGATCGCCGTCAAGCTCGATGTAGCTGATGTGACCGCCGTTGGTGAGGGCGTGATAGGGCGCCTCCAGCTTGATCTTGCGGAACGCGCTGATGTTGTAGTACACCGGGATATGGAAGGAGTTCGTGTAGTAATCCCTGTCGGTGACTCCGGGGATCTCGCCGTAGCGCTTCTTGTCCATGCGGACGAACCTGCCGGAAAGTCCCTCTGCCGGAGTAGCCAGCAGGCTGAAGTTGAGGTGCGTTTTTTCGCTCTCGTCGTCCATGCGCTTTCTCATGCGTGTGATGATGTCAAGACCGAGCTTCTGTGCCTCGGAGGATTCTCCGTGATGTACGCCGATGAGCGCCTTCAGGCATTCCGCCAGGCCGATGAATCCCATGGAGAGGGTGCCATGCTTGAGTATCTCGGCGATGCTGTCGTTCTCCGACAGCTTCTCGGAATCAATCCACACGCCCTGACCCATCAGGAACGGGAAGTTCTTTACATGCTTGCGGCACTGTATCTTGAAGCGGAATACCAGCTGATCGACAACCAGATTCATCATATCATCCAGGGAAGCATAGAACTTGTCCAGGTCGCCGTGCGCTTCGATGGCAAGGCGCGGAAGGTTGATGGTGGTGAAGCTGAGGTTGCCTCTGCCGGTGACTATCTCACGGGTGGGGTCGTATACGTTGCCGATAACTCTGGTGCGGCAGCCCATGTAAGCCGCCTCGGTGTGGTAATCACCAGGCTTGTAGTACTGGAGGTTGAACGGCGCGTCAATGAACGAGAAGTTCGGGAACATGCGCTTCGCGGAAACGCGGATAGCCAGCTTGAACAGGTCGTAGTTCGGGTCGTCGGGATTGTAGTTGATTCCTTCCTTGACCTTGAAAATGTGGATCGGGAATATCGGGGTTTCCCCGTTGCCGAGTCCGTGCTCCTCCGCGAGCATTACGTTCTTGATGACCATGCGGCCCTCGGGGGATGTGTCGGTTCCGTAGTTGATGGACGAGAACGGATTCTGCGCTCCCGCCCTGGAATTCATGGTGTTCAGGTTGTGAATGAGCGCTTCCATTGCCTGGTATGTGGCGCGGTCGGTTTCGGATTCCGCGAGTTTTTCGGCGCTGTCCTGAAGATGGGAGAAGTTCTCACCGTACTTTCCGGCGATCTTTTCCCATTCCTTCGCCTTGTAGTCGTCGTTGTTCCGGAGTCTGGGATAAAGACCGGATTCCTGCTCGATGTCGGCGGCTGCCTTCTTCATCTCGGCGAGGACATCGGTGAAGTCGTCAAGCCCGAGGGAGAAGGACACTGCCTTGGCGAGGTTGTTGGTATACAGCCTGCGGAAGGTCTTCTTTACGCCCTCTGCCATTGCGTAGTCGAAATTCGGCACGGACTGACCGCCGTGCTGGTCGTTCTGGTTGGACTGTATTGCAATGCATGCAAGCGCTGCGTAGCTGGAAATATCGTTCGGTTCGCGCAGATAGCCGTGACCGGTGGAGAATCCGCCGTGGAACAGCTTGAGCAGGTCTATCTGGCAGCAGGTGGTCGTGAGAGTGAGGAAATCCAGGTCATGGATATGAATATCGCCGTTGATGTGCGCCTGGGAGTGCTTCGGGTCGAGGACGTACATCTCGTTGAACTGCTTCGCGCCCTCGCTGCCGTATTTCAGCATGGTTCCCATGGCGGTGTCGCCGTCGATATTTGCGTTTTCGCGCTTGATGTCGCAGTCTGACGCGGATTTGAAGGTCAGATCCTCATATATCTTCATGAGGGTGGAATCCATCTCGCGTGCCCGGGTGCGGTCCGCACGATAGAGAATATACGCTTTGGCGGTTTTTGCGTGACCCTCCTCGACGAGAACTTTCTCCACCATATCCTGTACCTCTTCAACGGAGGGATTCCGTCCGATTATCTCCTCGGAAAGACGCTGACACACCTTGTCAGCAAGCGCCATTGCCTCGCTGAAATCTCTGCCGCCTACTGTCTGAGCGGCTTTGAATATTGCGTTTGCTATCTTCTCTATATTGAAAGGCACCTGCCGCCCGTCCCGCTTTTTTATCATCGTTATCATTGCCATGTCACTGTTCCTCTTTCTTTTTTAAATGAAATAAAACAACACAATATCTTGTATAAATAATGTCGATATATCTATTATATAGGCATGCAGGATATTTGTCAAGGTATAATGAAATTAAGTTTTGCACAAAATACCTTGTTGAATTTCGTTGGATATACACAAATCAATGCTGCGGATTATGGGACAGCGTGTTGCTTATAGGCGGCATTCTGGCAATGCTGTGCGGTTTGCAGTAATGTTTCACAAATGCGCATATGCGGACAGGTGTGGCGTATTTGACGTAGGACTATGGTTGTGGTATACTGTTATACATCTACACTACATATACGCAGGGGGACGACATGCCACAGAAATTCCAGTATTCCGACGACGGAAGCAGGTACCACACGCTGAAATACCACAACATGCGCATATGGGGCAGACCGGTGTACAAGGCTGTTGTGGACGCCGGATTCACCTGCCCGAATATTGACGGCAGCTGCGGCTCCGGCGGCTGTATTTACTGCTCCGGCGGCAGCGGATACTTCACTGCTCCTGCGCTTTCCGTCAGGGAACAGATACTCCGGGAGAGCGCGCGGATACGCGTTTCCCACCCGGACGCCGGGGTTATAGCGTATTTCCAGGCGCACACGAATACCTACGGCAGCCCGGAGCGGCTCCGGGAGGTTTACTCCCAGGCGCTGGAATGCGGCGTGTGTGGGATTTCCTGCGCTACCCGGGCGGACTGTATCGACGGCGAGCGCGCGGAACTCCTGGCTTCCCTCGGAGTCCCGGTGACGGTGGAGCTTGGATTGCAGACCGCCCACGACAGCACCGCGGAATACATCAACCGCGGTCACGACTTTGCGCGGTTCCTGGAGGGATTCCGCACGGCGAGGGAATACGGGCTGCGCGTGTGCGTCCACATAATAAACGGGCTGCCCGGGGAAACGCCGGAAATGATGCTGCAAACCGCTGAGATCCTCGGAAAACTGCGCCCGGACGGGGTGAAAATTCACCTGCTGCACGTCATTGAGGGGACTGCCCTTGCGCAGCTGTGGCGCGGCGGCGACTACGCCCCGATGGACATGCAGGACTACATTGATGTAACGGTGCGGCAGCTGGAGCTTCTCCCGGCGGAAACCGTGATCGAGCGTCTGACCGGGGACGGGGACAGAAATACGCTGCTGGCGCCGCTGTGGAGCCTGGACAAAAGGGCGGTACTGGGTGGTATAATGAAGCGGCAGAAGCAGCTTGACAGCATACAGGGAGCGAGGTTCCGGGAGGATTGAATGGACATCTGGTCAATGACAAGGGCGGCGCTGGAGGAGTGGTTCCGGGGGTGCGGAGAAAATCCGGCGAAGGCGGCGATACTGTACGAATACATCTATCAGCGCGGACTGCGCAGCTTTGCGGAGCTTCCCTTCGCGCAACGCGTGATATCAGCACTGGAGCAGGAATTCACACTGGAGCTCCCGGAAACGGAAGCGGTGAGCGGCAGCGAGGATACCGCCAAGATACTGCTGCGGCTGGCAGACGGGGAGTTCGTGGAATCTGTGCTGATGCGGCAGGAATACGGCGGCAGCGTTTGCGTTTCCACCCAGGTGGGCTGCGCCATGGGGTGCAGATTCTGCCAGAGCGGCAGGCTGAAGAAGCGCCGGAGCCTTTCCGCCGGGGAAATGGTGGCGCAGGTCATGAAACTCCGCCGGGAGTATTCCGCGGAGATCCACAGCGTCACGGTCATGGGGATAGGCGAGCCGTTCGATAATTTCGGCGCAGTCCGGGATTTCTGCGACATCATCACGGACTACAAGGGTCTTGCCCTGGGCGAAAAGCACGTCACGGTGTCTACCTGCGGAATCGTCCCGGGGATACGGCGGTGGTCGGAGCTTCCGCACCCGTGCAGTCTTGCGGTCAGCCTGCACGCGGCGGAGGATTCCCTGCGGTCGGAACTCATGCCGGTGAACCGGAAGTATCCCGTGCGCGACGTCATCGCAGCAGCCCGGGAATTTGCGGAGCGCCACAACCGCCGGGTGACGCTGGAATACGTCATGCTGAATGGCGTGAACGACTCCCCGGAGCAGGCAGAAAGGCTTGCGGAACTTGTCGCAGGAAGCCGGAGATTCTATGTGAACATAATCCCGTACAACGGCAACGACAGCGGATTCACACGCAGCAGCCGGGAGCGCATAATGGCGTTTTACGACGTGCTCAAGAAGCGCGGTGTGGCGGTCACCATGCGCCGGGAATTCGGCGGAGATATCGCGGCGGCGTGCGGGCAGCTCAGTTCGCTCCATCAGAAGATGGGGGAGTGAAATTGGAAACTCGGAATTATTGCAGGACATAACAAAGAGGGAGGGGCTTGCCCCTCCCATATTCATATATTCGTCCACAGCAGCGGACTCCGAAATTCCGCATTACGAATTACGAATTAAAAAAATTCTCGGGCGGTATCGTAATTGATCACGATACCGCCCGAGCCTGGTGCCGGTAGTGGGGGTCGAACCCACACGCTATTGCTAGCAGCGGATTTTGAGTCCGCCTCGTCTGCCAGTTCCAACATACCGGCGTGTAATATAATCATTTTACCACACAAAGCACGTTTTGTCAACCGGATTTCGAAAAAATGCGCTCCGGGTATTGCAAATCCATGCGATTTGTGCTATACTATAAAGGATAGTGGGTATTTTTGCGACAGAGAATACTTTATAATACTAATTTATACAGGAGATACTATGATACAGTACGATGAAACAAGACTTGCGATGGAAGCGCTCACACCGCAGATAGAGGAGCTCAGGGGCGCGCTGAACCTTGACGGAATACAGATCAAGGTCGATGAACTGGAGATGAAATCCACCGAGCCGAATTTCTGGGACGATCCCGAGAAGGCTCAGGCAGTCCAGCAGCAGATCGGACAGTACAAGAACACGATAGAGAACTTCAACCGCCTCAAGACCAATCATGACGACGTTCTCGCCATGATCGAGCTTGCCGAGGAGGAGAACGACGAGAGCGCCGTTGACGAGGTAAAGGAACTCGCCGAGAAGGTAAAGACCGAGTTTGAGGAGCAGAAGCTTGCCACCCTCATGACAGGCGAGTACGACAGCTCCAATGCGATTCTCACGTTCCATGCCGGCGCCGGCGGAACCGAGGCGCAGGACTGGGTTTCCATGCTGCTGAGAATGTATATGAAGTGGGCTGACCGCCACGGATTCAAGACCGAAGTACTGGATATCCTGGACGGTGAAGAAGCCGGAATAAAGAGCGCTTCTATCCACATTCAGGGATTCAACGCATACGGATTCCTGAAGTCCGAGAACGGCGTACACAGACTGGTGCGCGTTTCCCCGTTCGACGCCCAGGGCAGAAGACACACCAGCTTCGCCAGCGTCGAGGTAATGCCCGAGATCGAAAAGGACGTTTCCGTCGAGATACGCGATGAGGATATCATTATGGAAGTATTCCGCGCGAGCGGCGCAGGCGGACAGCACATCAACAAGACTTCCTCCGCAGTAAGACTTATACACAAGCCCACGGGCATCGTCGTTGCCTGCCAGACCCAGCGTTCCCAGGTACAGAACCGTGACTTCGCGATGAAAATGCTGATGTCCAAGCTGGTCGAGATCAAGGAGCGCGAGCACCTTGAAAAGATCAGCGACATCAAGGGCGAGCAGCTCAAGATCGAGTGGGGAAGCCAGATCCGCTCCTATGTATTCATGCCCTACACCCTTGCGAAGGATACACGTACCGGCTTCGAGAGCGGTAATATCCAGGCGGTAATGGACGGCGATATCGACGGATTCATCTACGCCTATCTCAAGGCAAAGAGCCTGGGTGAGATCTGATGCCGCTGGCAAAGAACGACATCATCACGCTGGAGATAACTGCGCTCACAAACGAGGGCAGCGGCGTGGGTCACTATAAAGAAGACAGCTCCGACGGGCGCGGAATGGCGATTTTTGTGCCGCTGACCGCCGTCGGGGACGTTATTTCCTGCCGGGTGGTCAAGGTGCTCCGAAGCTACGCCTACGGACGCGTCGAGGGTATCCTCACCGCCTCCCCGGACAGGGCGGAGGACGGCTGTCCGGTGTACGCGAAGTGCGGCGGCTGCTGCTTCCGGCATATCTCCTACGAGGCTGAGCTGCGCGCCAAGCAGGGATTCGTGCAGGACGCCTTTACACGGCTCGGCGGACTTTCGCCGGAATTCCTGCCCATACAGGGGAGTCAGTCCCCGGAGGGCTACCGAAACAAGCTGCAAATGCCCGTATCGAAGCAGGACGGCAGGACCGTCTGCGGATTCTACTCTGAGCGCAGCCACAGGGTCATCCAGGTGGATAAGTGCGCTTTGCAGCCGGAGCTTTTTGCGGAGATAACACGATTTGTGACGGAGCAGGCGGACAGGCTCCGTATCTCCGTCTACAACGAGGAGAAGCACGAGGGAGTGCTGCGGCATATTTACCTGCGCCGGGGGCACTACAGCGGCGAGGTTTGCCTGTGCCTTGTGGCAAGGAGGAAAGTCCCGGAGTTTGAGCGGCTCGCAAAGGCGGCTGCGGAGCGATTCCCGGAGATAACCGGCGTTGTGCTCAACATCAATCGCGACCGCACCAATGTTATCCTCGGCGAGGATGAGCAGGTTCTTTTCGGCAGGGCGGAAATAAAGGATACGATGTGCGGAGTGAATGTTGAAATTTCTCCGAAGTCGTTCTATCAGGTGAATACTCCGGCGGCGGAGGCTCTCTACCGCCAGGCTGCGGAATTCGCCCGGCCGGAGGGAAAGCTGCTTCTCGACCTCTACTGCGGCGCAGGAACCATCGGACTTTCCATGGCAGGGAAGGCGCGCAGGCTCATCGGCGCGGAGATAGTCCCCCAGGCGGTGGAGAACGCCCGGGAGAACGCGGAGCGCAATTCCGTTAAGAACGCGGAATTCATCTGCGCGGACGCAGGGCAGGCGGCTCAGCAGCTGGAAAGGTCCGGCGAGCGCCCGGACGTGATAATACTCGATCCTCCCAGAAAAGGGTGCAGTGAGGATACACTTACCGCCTGCGCTGGAATGCAGCCGGAGCGTATCGTCATGATATCCTGCAATGCGGCGACCGCTGCGAGGGACTGCAAACGTCTGGCGGAGCTGGGCTACACCGCGGCAATGGTGCGCCCGTTCGACCTTTTCCCGAGGACAAGCCATGTGGAATGCGTGGTGCTTATATATAAAAATAATGTGTAAAACAATGCTGGAGGCAATATGTTGACAGAAATAAAAAAGGCAGTGGTATCAGGAATTCTGATATCAATAGGCGGCTGCGTGCTGATCGCCAGCACGAAATCTGGAATGATGTGGGCAGGCGCGGTATTGTTCTCACTTGGGCTTTTCGCAATATGCGAATACGGATTCAACCTCTACACCGGTAAGGTTGGATATATCGCGGAACACTTCCGGGACGTGAAGTACATAGGGCTGGTCGTGCTTATCCTTGTTGTGAACCTGCTGACGACATTTCTCATGGGAATCCTGGTGAGCCTGTGCCTGCCGGATATTGTGGAGGGCGCACGGGCGAGCTACGCTGCGAAGCTCGGTGCGGAGCCGCAGAAGTGGCTGCTGTCCTCTGTACTGTGCGGACTGCTGATGTACCTTGCGGTGGACCTCTGGAAGCGCGGTCAGAAGATCGGCGTGTTCCTGTGTGTTCCGGTGTTCATTTTCAGCGGATTCGACCACTCCATCGCGAACTCCTTTTATAATGGCGCTGCCATCGGCGCGGACACATTCACGCTGCGCAATGTGGCTTTCGTGACCGTTGTCGTACTCGGCAACGCACTGGGCGGAATGCTCCTGCCCATGCTCACGAGAAAGTGGAAGAAGTCCCCGGAGGACGCTGACTGACAGTTTATACGGAAACGGCGGTGAGCTTGTGAACAGATTCATGGTCATCATAATGAAAACAGGGTTCGCCGTGCTGTTCCTGGCTGTGTTCGCGGTGATCCTGGCGCTGGGGTGCGCGGCGGCGTTCGGCGTGCCTGCGGGTATCATGGTGAGTGTGTTCGGGCTTGCCGTCAAGCTTTTCCGGGCGGAGTTCATCGTCACCTCCCTGTCGGCGGAAACCATGCTGTTCGGCGGACTGGCGGCGGCGTTCGGGGCGGCTTTCTGCGGAATCGCCGCCGTGGAGCTTGGATTCGTCATTTCCGGGGCGTATCTCAGGGTGCGTAAGCGCTGTGATGTGCTCCTGGGCTGGAAGCCGCTCTGACCTGGGGGTGTTGGATTGAAACGTGCGGTGCTTCACCGGTGGCTGATAATTACCGGAGGACTTGCTGCGGCGTTCGCTGCCGCGGCAGTGCTTGTTCCCGGGGAGAGCCTGGGCTCCGCTAGGGAGGGCAACGAGGAATTCCCACTGTGCGAATACATAAACGTCGATCTGCTCAGCATTCCGGTCAGCGTTATTCCATATGACGGCGACAGGATACGGTTCGACTGGCGCAATGATGTTCCGCTGACGGCGGAAGTCGGGGACAACTCCCTGACGATAACCGAAAGCAGTGAGTTCGTCATCTCGCTTTTCGCCGGGGATACCGGGGACTACGGCATGCGGCTGTATCTGCCCCGGGAATACTACCGCAATATCGTTATCTACACCGCGGCAGGGGACGTGAATCTCGGAGATGTGGACAGTGACCATATCACCGTCGTCACCAACAGCGGAGATATCCTGTCGGAGAACACGCGCTCCCTTTGCAGCCTTGCAACGGGCAGCGGAGATATCATGCTGGATTTCTACAGCGTTATCGCCGGCAGCAGCATACAGTCCCGGACGGGTAACGCGACTATTGTTTATCCCAGGGGCAGCAGCGTTGCGCTGGATTTCGAAACGGATACCGGGGAGCTGAGCACGGACCTTCTCAGCGGAAGCTTCCCCGGCAGCCATATGTACAGCTTCAACGGCGGCGGTCAGCTTATCCACGCTTCGCTGGAAAGCGGCACCCTCACCGTGCGTGAAAAGGATTAACGGCACCTTTCAAGGAGGACGTAACATGAAAACCTACAGGCAGCAGCTTATCATAACCAGCGATCAGCCGGAGCAGTTTCTGAACCTTTCCTACGAGGTGGAGGAGTGCGTCCGCAGGAGCCTTATCACCGACGGGCTGTGCGTTGTGTATTCGCAGCACACCACCTCTGCGGTGTTCCTCGAGAACGACCGGGAGGAGCTTTATTCCGACTGGTCGAAGATGCTCGGGAAGATCGTCCCTCACGAGAGCGACTACAAGGTGGACTATTCCAGCGCCGGCGCCGCGCACATGAAGCAGATGCTGCTGGGCGCCAGCGTCACTGTTCCGGTCACGGACGGACGAATGGAGCTTGGTCCGAGGCAGTACATAATGTACGGTGACTTTGACGGCTGCCGCGAGAAAACGGTGCTGGTGAAGATCATCGGCGAATAATGGAGCGTGAAAAATCAGCGATGCTGTCAGTTATAATCCCATCATTCAACGAGAACGAAAATATACGCCGTACCGCCGGGACTATCGCAGCGGTGCTCAGAGATGCCGGAATCGAATACGAGCTGCTGTTCGTTGACGACGGCTCCCGGGATTCCACCTGGGCGGAGATATGCGCGGCGCACGAATTCGACCCCTGCGTCCGGGGACTGGGCTTCTCCAGGAACTTCGGCAAGGAGGGCGCGATATTCGCCGGGCTGAAAAACGCTGCCGGGGACTGCGCCGTGGTGATAGACTGCGACCTTCAGCACCCTCCGGAGCTTATCCCGGAGATGTATTCCCTGTGGCAGGGCGGAGCGGAGGTAGTCGAGGCGGTCAAGCGCTCCCGTGGCAGGGAGGGACTCTTCCACAAACTGTTCGCACGCAGCTTTTACAAGATGATGAAAAGCTCCTCAGGGATAAACCTGGACGGAGCCAGCGACTTCAAGCTGCTGGACAGAAAGGTGATAAACGCGCTGAACGAGCTTCCGGAGCGTATCACGTTCTTCCGGGCGCTTTCCAGCTGGGTCGGATTCGCCACCGAGCGTGTGGAGTTCGACGTGCAGCCCCGGGCTGCCGGCAAGAGCAAGTTCAGCATGAAAAGCCTGTTCCGGTTTGCGCTGAACAATATCACATCTTTTACGGACGTGCCCATCAGGCTGATATCCTGGGTTGGGGCGATATTCGGCGTGATGGCTGTGATTCTCGGTATCCAGACCCTGGTGAAGTACTTCTGCGGTCAGGCTGCGGAGGGATTCTCCACCGTTATCCTGCTGATACTCATTACCGGTGCCTGCGTGCTGCTGGGCGTCGGCGTGATAGGATACTACCTCTCCAAGATCTACGAGGAGATAAAGCAGCGCCCGAGGTATATAATCTCCCGGCGCACCGGCGGAAAGGAGCACCCTGATGGAAAATAACAGCACACTTGCGGCGGCTCAGCGTGTATTCCGCCGCGTGGGAAAGGCAATATCGGACAGCCGGGTTTACTGGCTGTCTTTTCTGCTGCCGGTGGTTATCCTGTTCGTGTCCTACATCATATTCCAGGTGTGGCCCTTCGGGGAGCGCTCGGTGCTGTCGCTGGATCTGAACGCGCAGTACGTCTACTACTATGACTACATGTACGACGTGTTCGCCGGCAAGGAGAGCCTGTTCTACAGCTGGAGCAGGAACCTTTCCGGGGAGTTCATGGGCATAATCGGGTATTACCTCGCCAGCCCGTTCAACCTGCTTGTGTGGATATTCCCACGCACGATGATAACCGAGGGGCTCATGACGATGATGCTCGCAAAGGCAGGCGCCGCCGGTCTTGCATGCGCGTTCTTCCTGAGGAAGCACCGTGAGTGCGGCCGCATGACGACAGTGCTGTTTTCGGTGATGTGGGCGCTGTGCGGATTCTTCATCGTCCAGACGATGAACCCCATGTGGCTGGACGGACTGGTGGCACTTCCACTGGTGGCGATGGGCGTGGAACGTATTTGCGACAAGCGGAAGTTCCTGCTGTATATACTTTCGCTGGTTTACATCTTCGTCGCAAATTTCTATATCGGCTACATGACTGGCATCTTCTCGGCGCTGTACTTCGTGTGGTACCTGGCTTCCGGGAAGAGCAGCAACAGGCATTTTGGGGAATACTGCGGCTCGGTGCTGATGTACGGCGTCAGCTCGGTCTGCGCGATACTCATGTCCTGCTTCATGCTGCTGCCGGTGTACAAATCCCTTTCGAACGGAAAGTTTGAGTTCTCCGACCCGGACTACTCCCTTGCAGAGAACTTCAACATTGCAGATATCTTCATCAAGCTGTTCCCGACGGAATACGACACGGTGCGCATGGAGGGCATGCCGATACTCTACTGCGGCACGCTGGCTTTGGTCTGCGCGGTGATGTATTTTACCTGCCGCCGCTTTTCCGCCCGGGAGCGCATTTCCGGCGGAGTGTTAATCGGCATGATGGTGCTGTTCATGTATATCCGCCCGGCGGACATGATGTGGCACGGAGGTCAGATGCCGAACTGGCTGCCTTACCGCTATTCCTTCATGATTAGCTTCCTGCTGATAATTTTCGGCGCCCAGGCTTTCGACATGATAAAAAAGGTGCAGGGCAGGAGTTTTGGGACTGCATTCCTGATCCTGACGGCAATGCTGCTGTACGCCGACCTTGCGGACGACAGCGAATACTACGAGCCGGTGCTCACAGTAGGAGTTCCGCTGGCGATACTCGCGGTGGTTCTAATTCTGGCGTGGGCTTACCGGAAGCACGGCGCTAAGAAGCCGGTGTGCATTGCCCTCGCCGCATTCGTGTGCGCGGAGGCAGGGCTGAATACCGCGCAGTCGCTCTATCAGATGCACGACGACATCGTGTTCTCCACACGGGAAAGCTACCGCTGGGATATCCCCCTGACCCGGGAGGTCACGGAGCAGATACACGAGATGGACGACGGATTCTACCGCATGGAAAAGACGTTCCACCGCTGTGTGAACGACTCCATTGCGCTGAGAATGTATGGCATGAGCCATAGCTCCAGCACGCTTAATTCAAAGGCGATAGAACTGCTGAAATCTCTAGGATTCGCCGGCAGGGAGCACTACACCAGATACGATGGGGCGACCATGCTCACGGACGATATCTTCGGCGTGAAGTACGTCCTTGCTACAATCGGCAGGACGGTGCCTTACACAGAAACAGTCCCGGTGGAAACGGACACCGCCATAAAGGTGTATGAGAATTCCGACGCGCTTGGGATAGCGTACCTTGCCGACCGCGACGTAATCGGCTTTAATATGGACGAGTATTCACCGTTTATTGCGCAGAATAAACTCGCTTCCATGCTTTCCGGGAACAAGGGCTCTGCGGTGTTCAAATCCATTGACGATGTGGAGTTCGACAGCGAGAATATACGGATAGGCTCCACAACGGACGCACACTACAGCTACAAAAAAACCGACGAGGATTCCGACGCGTGGATAGAATACACGATAACCGCCCAGGCGGACGGCCCGGTGTATATGTATCTCCCGACGAAGTATGAGCGCGAAACTCAGCTGTACGTCAACGATATCTACCGTGGGAACTATTTTCTGTATGAGAATCACAGCATAGAGTACCTTGGCACGTTCGAGAAGGGAACTGAGTTCCGGGTGAAGCTCAAGCTGATGGACAAGGCGGTGTATTTCACCAATGCCTGGTTCTACTACATCGATACCGCCGCACTGGACAGGTTTGATTCCACCATGCAGGCAATGAACGAGGGAACCACGCTTACACGCACAGGAGGAAGCACCCTGGAACTTGAGGTGAATGCCGGAAAGGACTGTGCCCTCTTTACCACGATACCCCTGGAGGAGGGCTGGACCATCACGGTGGACGGGGAGCCGGTGAACATAAAGGGCTGCCTGTCGGATTCCCTGATGTGCATTCCGGTCAGCGCCGGGAAGCACAAGATCGTGCTGGATTTCCAGCCGGCAGGTCTGAGCAGCGGACTTATGCTCACCGCTTCGGGAATGTTCTGTCTTGCGGTCATGCTGCTGGTCAGCGACTGGCTCAGCCGGAGGGACAAGCGACATATTCAGACGTTGGTTAAAACGGAGGAACAGAGCGAGAGCACAATGGGATCCGAGAATTCTGCTGAAAAGTAATAAGGGAATAAAAAACCGGGACTGCCAGACAGCCCCGGTTTTGTGTTCTCAGTCATTTCAGCGTGGGAATCTTCCCGATAAGCCCCCGGCGGTTCTTCACTCCAAGCAGGCTGTAGGTGCGCTTCAGACTGCTTTTTATGCTGTCGCAGCTTGCGCCGAACAGGCGGCTCATTTCCTTGTTGGATACGCCGGATACCGCCATTATCGCGTAGGAATACGCCATCTCGGACAATCCCAGCTCCTGCCGGAGGGAATCCGTGGATGCCACCAGGCGCTTCAGCGGAACGAGGTAGTGTTCCGCGAAGTTGTCCTCCCGGGTGTTGGAGAAGTAGGTCATTTCGTAGGTGCGCACCGTTTCCACTCCGCGGAGGAATTCCCTGCTCAGGCTCATCACGTCGTCTGCGAACGGCTGTATTTCCTGTGGGAGGAGGGACCTTATCTGCGGAAGCAGATCCGGGAACAGCGCGTGGAATTCCGCCGGCATGGAGGTCAGCCCATCGGTCCTCGCGTATTCCAGCGCTTCGGCGGCGTATTTCACCGCGGATTCCCACCTGCCCACGGCGGCAAGCGCCTTTGCGCCCAGCAGCCGCAGCTTGATCTCCGCCGCCTCATTTCCGGAGGCAGCGGCGGTGTCTAGGTAGTCCGGGACTTTCTCCGCCAGGCTCTCGTAATTCCCCACGCTGATGAGGAATCCGGCGCGGACCATGGAGTAATACGGCGCGGTGAAGCGGTTCATTATCGGGTCGCTTTCCTCCGCGCATATCGCGTACCAGATATCGTCGTGACCTCCGCCACGGAGTGTGCGAAGAAGTCCGATTATGAGCCGGGCGCACCGGCTTTCCTCGCGGCTGGAATACTGCCGTTCCGTGCGCAGAATAGCGCGCACATATTCAAAGAAGCGCGCGTGATCGCCCAGATACAGACAGCATTTTGCGGCACAGTACATTGCGGTGAGCCTTGTTGCGACGCGGTTTGTTCCGGTGCAGAGGGAAGCCGCGGCGGAGAGCAGCTCCAGCGCGCCGTGCAGGTCGCCCTGGGCGTATTTCGCTTCCCCGGCGAAGATTATCTCCGTGAATCTGCCGTGGTCCAGCATTTCGGTGTACATGTGCTGATAACGCGTGAACTGTGCCGTTTCGGTATGTATCGAGTACCCCCGGCGGTGTATCAGAAAGAACACCGTGGGGGAATACATCGTCCAGGCGAAGAGCGGCGACTCGTATTCGCGCCTGCCCTTGAACAGGTCATAGGCACGCTTTATGCTTGCGCCCATTTTGTCGAGCACATAGAAATCCTCGTTAGCCCTGAGCGCGTAGGCGTAGCTGAGCAGTTCTCTGCGGTCGGAGGGACTGTAGTCCGGCGAGGAGTTGATGAATCTTATAATCTCGGCGAAGCGTTCGCGCGCAACGGGCTTCAGATCGGTGTGCATGAGCATGGCGCTGATGCGGAGGAGTCTGGGCACCGCTGGTTTGCAGGTCAGTGGGCAGTTTGTGATGAAATTGCGCAGCATGCCCTGGCTTTTTATCAGCAGGGAGTATGTGATACGCTCGTTGTTGTGTATCTGCGAAGCAAGTTCATATTCTCCAGCCATGAAGAATTCGCAGAACGCGTAGTAATCCTTCTGCTCGCGGCGGAACTCCCGTCCGAAGCAGATACGCATGTCGTGCTGTACGCTGTCCGGGAACGTCTGGAATATACGGTAGATAGCCTGGCGGAGTATCGGGTGGAATCTCACGCTGCGGCGGCGCAGATCCAGGTCAAGCAGGGGTATTTCCCGGCGGAGCTTTACCAGTTCATCAAAGATGGCATCGGCATTCAGTAGGTCGGCGCCAAAATATTCAGCTATGGGATTAAATGAACGAAGGTCGCAGCAAAACTCCCCCGTGACGCCGCCGAAGGCGGAAGCAATGGAAATCGCACCGTGCATTCTGGCGGAGTGGTTCAGCAGGACGGCATGGAACAGCCTGCCAACAGATGTCAGTCCACAAAAATTCTGCCCCTGGGCGGCGAGCATGAAGCACAGCCGCGTGCCCAGAAATCCGCCCTCGCATTCCCGGAACACCTCGTCGATATTCACCCGGATATTGCATCGCCGCGCATATTCCAGCGTTTCTTCCCGTGTCAGGGAGATATCGCTGCGGTCGAGGAGGGTGAATCCAAGCTGTTCTGACAGCTTTTGGTGATACTGGTTTATGGAGCTGCACAGAAATACGAAATTTGCGCAGGAGCATTCCTTCAGCAGCCGCGCCGTGCGCTGATTCCCGAGGAGTGTGTCCTGGGAGTAGTCGCAGTCCACCACAAGCAGCAGTCGGTTTTTTCTGTCTGTTTTCTCGAACTGCTGCCGCAGCGTGAGCGATTCCCGGTCGGTTACCGGCTCGCTGTATTCCTTCCCGAAGATGTGGGAGCATATCTGGGCGAAGCAGCTTCCGGTGCTGTCCGCATCGGTTATGAAGCGGACAGACGTGCCGTCCGGACGGGTGCGGCTGGTGAATCCCCTCAGCAGCGTGGATTTCCCGGAGCCGTCCGGGGCGCATATCACCGTCACCCTGTCCTGGTAGATACTCCGGAGCAGGGCGTTTATTCTTTTCGGGATAAAAATGCTGTTGATATCCGCCATGCCTGCTCCTTTCCGTATACGTCCGTATCATAAAAAGCGCCCGGTTTACTGCGCCGGGCGCTCTGTAATTACTTTTCTGTCTTGACAAAATGCGCGATGTAGCTCTGGAAATCTCCCCAAAGGGACGGAATATCAAATCCGCTGTTCATAAGGACTTCCGCGCTGTAAACGCGTCCGGTTTCCTCGTGCCTGTACCAGCAGCCCTTCTCAAGTCCCACCAGGCGGATACGATGCAGGAACACGCTCGGCTCCTTGAGCACCTGGATGTACTCGAGCAGCGCTTCGCTCTTGTCCTTGGCAACGAACATCCACGCGTCGAAGCGGTCGTTGTCAAAGGGATTCCCGATACGGTACTGGTCGCCGGTGCGCACCAGCGGATTGTACTTGTTGAACTCCTCGATCTGCTTGCGGATATTCCACTTGTCGTCGTCGGATATCTTAGTAATATCCAGTTCGTAGCCGAAGGTTCCCACCATTGCAACGCGGCCTCTGGTTTCGAACGGGGTGATACGTCCCACGCAGTGGTTCGGGCTGTCGGAAACGTGCGCGCCGAAGCAGGAGCAGGGGTAGCACAGGGAAGTACCGTACTGTATCTTCAGGCGCTCGATGGCGTCGGTGTCGTCGGAGCACCAGATCTGCGGCGAATAGTACAGCATGCCGGCGTCGAATCTGGAGCCGCCGCCTGCGCAGTTCTCAAGCAGCAGGTCGGGGAAGTCTGTCAGCAGACGCTCCTGGATCTCGTAAACGCCCAGGACGTAGCGGTGCCATATCTCGCGCTGGCGCTCGGGAGGGAGTACCTCGTTGCCGACCTCGCACAGCTGGCGGTTCATGTCCCACTTGACGTACTCAATGTTCGCGGAGGACAGTATCTTGTACATCTGGTCATAGATGTAGTCGCGCACGTCCTTGCGTGAGAAGTCGATCACCAGCTGCGAACGGCAGGTGGTGCGAGGACGTCCGGGAATATGTATGCACCAGTCCGGGTGCGCCTTGTAAAGTTCGCTGTCCGGGCTTATCATTTCCGGCTCGAACCAGATACCGAACTTCAGACCCAGCTTGTTCACCTCGTCAACTAGGTACTTGAGTCCGCCCTTTATCTTGTTTTCGTTCACGAACCAGTCGCCCAGGGAGGACTTGTCGTCGTTGCGGTGTCCGAACCAGCCGTCGTCCATTACCAGCATTTCAATGCCTGCCTTGGCGGATTCGCGCGCGATGTCAAGCAGCTTGTCTGTGTCGAAGTTGAAGTAGGTCGCTTCCCAGTTGTTGATGAGAATGGGACGGCGGATATCCTTCCACTTGCCGCGGGTGAGGTTGTTGCGCATTACGTCGTGAAATGTGCGGCTCATGTTGCCGATACCGTTCGCGGAGAATACCATGATTACTTCCGGAGCCTGGAATTCCTCGCCGAGGTCGAGGTGCCAGCTGAAATCATACGGGTTGATTCCGGAGAATACACGGGTCTTTTCGTACTGGTTCACCTCGCAGCCTGCAACGAAGCTTCCGGAGTAGCACAGCGCGAATCCGTAGCAGTCGCCGTAGTCCTCGGTAGCCTTGTGGTCAACGATGGCGATGAAGTTATTGTGAGCGTGGCTTGTTGAACCACGGCAGCTGTCCACCAGCTGCTTGCCGAAGTGAAGGGGATTGCGCTGTACATGGCGCTCCCTCGCCCAAGTGCCGTACAGGGTGATCATGTCGTAATCCTTGCTGTCAAGCTCCACGCAGGTGGAGAGCAGTCTGCGCAGCTCAATGGGGTCGGCGCCGCCGTTCTTGACCTTGACGGAGCGTGTAATCACGTCCAGCTTCTCGAATACGCTGTACTGGAGGGTGATCTCAAGCCCGTTGTGGGGGTCCTTGCAGTATACTTCAAGACTCGTCACCTCGTCGTCGGTGTTGGCGTAGGTGGCCGGCAGTCCCTCAAGCTTCTTCTTGCCCTTGAATATCGCATAGCTGTCGAAGTAGCACTCGCATGCGGACATGCCGTACTTGTCCATCAGCTGCATGCAGGGCTCGCGGAAATCTGCAACGCCGCTGGTCGGGAACTCAATAGCTGCGCAGTCGAAGGAGTGCGGACCCATTCCGTCATGGGTGGTGGGAACGAACGGCTCGTCGTTCGGGATACGCAGCATATGCGTGATGTCCGTTTCCGGAATGGAAGCGCCGTAATACAGGTGCAGCAGGTTATTGGAATTCGTAACATGAAAGGCATATGTCGTATTCGGGGTGTCGAGTTTGAATACGCGCTTTTTCTCGTCGTAGATTATCGGCATCGGATTACCTCACTGAAATTGATTTTCCGTTTATCGGATAGATACAGTATAGCATATCCGCATATATTTTTCAAGCGGTATTTTGCCCGGGAACGCAAAAAGCCGTTGACAAACCGGCAGAAATATTGTAAAATATAGTTTGGACTAATTCCATAGGAATTACTGAATATAAGAAAGGAACAGGCAAAATGGCAAAGTTAAATGAAAATTTCTTCAACCTGAAGAAGAACTACCTCTTCATTGATATCGGCAAGCGCGTAAAGGCGTATTCCGCCGCTCACCCTGAAGCAAACCTCATCAGAATGGGTATCGGCGACGTAACGCAGCCCCTTGCTCCGGTCGTAGTTGACGCTATGGTCAAGGCTGCAAAGGAGATGGGCGTTAAGGAGACCTTCCGCGGATATGAGGACAGCGGCGCTGGCTACGACTTCCTGCGCGAGGCTGTATCCAACTACTACAAGAGCTTCGGCGCTGAGGTCGATCCGGCGGTTATCCACATCAGCGACGGCGCAAAGAGCGACTGCGGCAACATCATCGACATCTTCGGCGAGGGCAATACCGTTGTTGTCACCGACCCGGCTTATCCTGTATATGTTGACAGCAACATCATGAGCGGCAACTCCGTTGTTTACGCGAATTCCACTGAGGAGAACGGCTTCGCTGCAATGCCCCCCAAGGACGTTAAGGCTGACATAATCTACCTCTGCTCCCCGAACAATCCTACCGGCTCCGTTTACACCAAGGCTCAGCTGAAGGAGTGGGTGGACTATGCGCTTGCAAACGAGGCTGTTATCATATTCGACGCAGCTTACGAGGCATTCATCACCGACCCGGAGCTTCCCAGAAGCATTTATCTGGTAGATGGCGCGAAGAAGTGCGCTATCGAGATCTGCTCCCTGTCCAAGACCGCTGGATTTACCGGCACTCGCTGCGGCTACACCATCGTTCCCGAGGAGCTTGTCCAGAAGAACAGCAAGGGCGAGGAAGTTAAGATTGCCGACCTGTGGAACAGACGCCAGGGCAGTAAGTTCAACGGCGTTTCCTACCCGGTACAGCGCGCTGCCGAGGCTGTGTTCACTCCCGAGGGACAGGCGCAGACCAAGGCAACCATCGCGTACTACCAGGAGAACGCGCGTATTATCGCGCACACCTGCGACGAACTGGGGATTAAGTACACCGGCGGAATCAACTCCCCGTACATCTGGCTCAAGAGCCCGAACGGCATGGACAGCTGGGAATTCTTCGACTACCTGCTGAATGAGATACAGGTCGTCGGAACCCCCGGTGCAGGATTCGGCGCAAACGGCGACGGCTGGTTCAGACTGACTGCGTTCAGCACTCACGAACTGACCACCGAGGCAATGGAGAGATTCAAGAAGCTCTTCAAGAAGTAATCACGCAGATAAAAGCAGGCGGACACCTTTTGAGCGTCCGCCTGTTTTGTGTTTTTATAGGTTACCTTTTATTTGTTGACTTCCTTCAGCAGCTTGTCGAATTCCTCCTGGCTGACCGGCTTGGAGTAGTAGAATCCCTGGGCTGCGTCGCAGCCGCATTCATGCAGGAACTGCGCCTGCTCCTTGGTTTCCACGCCCTCGGCGATGATGTCCAGCCCGATGTCCTGGGACATTGAGATGGTGTGGGAGATTATCTTCCTTCCGCGGCCGCTTTCCATGAATCTGGACAGGAACTCGCGGTCTATCTTCAGCACGTCGAACTGCGTGGTCTTTAGCATATTCAGCGAGGAATAACCGGAGCCGAAATCGTCCATCAGCATGGTGAATCCAGCGCTCTTCATCTTTTCAACGATGTCGGAAACTCCCTGGGCGTCGGTGGTTTCGGTTATCTCAAGTTCCAGCAGTTTAATCGGGATATCGTACTTCTTCACCAGTCCCAGCAGGAATCCCACCACGTCAAAGGAGCGTATGTATTCCCGGGAGATATTCACGGATATGGGCACAGGCTCTGTCCCTGCGGAGATCCAGTCCGCGATCTTGCGGCACGCGCTCTCCCAGATGATCTGGTCAAGCTTGAGGATAAAGCCGTTCTGCTCGAACACGGGTACGAAATCCGCCGGGGAGATCATTCCCTTTTTGGGGTGAATCCACCGGGCGAGAGCCTCGGCGCCGATGATCCTGTTGGAGGAAATGCTGTATTTCGGCTGTAGGAACATCACAAACTGGTTATCTACCAGTGCGGTTTTCATATCCTCTTCAATGATCTGCTTCTTTTGAAGTTCGCTCTTCATTCGTCCGTTGAAGAATCCTATATTGTTCAGCGCACTTCCCTTGACGGACTGACGCGCTATTCCGGCATTGTCGGCGTGCCGGCGCACATGCAGCGTCCTGTCCTCAGCGATGGCTACGCCGAATATCAGGCGGTAGCCCATATCGTTGAATCCGGAGAGCAGACTCTCCAGCTTGTGTATGAAATCCATAAGGTGCTGGTCGTTGTCGAACGTGGTCACCACCATGAAAACGTCTGAATTAAGGCGGCAGTAGGGCTGCTCCTCGCTGCAGATAAGCCCCAGCGTCTGCGTCAGGAACGCCAGAAGTTCATCGCCGGCTTCAACGCCGTATTTTTCGTTGAGTAGCTTGAATCGTTCCACATCAAACTGAATGAATGCGATTTCCTCGTCGGGGTGGCGCGCCATCATGTCGGCTATCTCCTTGCCGAAAATCTGCGGAGCGCGGTCTGAGGAAAATTCCCGAAGTATCTTCTTGCTGACGATCTCTTTCGGGGTGTAGGGGCGGATAGTTCCGTGGACTGCGATGATCCTTCCGCTCTCGTCCCGTAGGAAGTGTGCGAAGAATCCGCAAAGCTCCAGTTCGGCGTCCGGTTTTAATTTCATGTGGATATCCACGCTCAGGCTGTTGCGGTCTATTCCGGAGATTATTCCTCCCTCGAGCTGAGAGGTGAATACATTGAACTGGGGCATGGACTGCTCGTCGATGAGTCCGCTCTCTCTCAGGTAATCCAGCGGATCTCCTGTAACGTTGTCAAACATGGCGCTGCCTGCCGTGGCGATGGTACCGGCGGTGCAGTCCCACAGAAAATGCAGGGAGTTTTTGTCTTTGTTAAGCATCTCAATGAACAACTGTTTGTCCTTTTCAGTAATCTTGCACATTGTTTCACCACCTGCTCCTGATAAGTTTTCTTATACAATTATACCACACTTTTTCATAAAATGCAATAGTTTTTGTGTAAAATGCACCGGACAAGATGACATGAATGTCTGTTATCTGCCTTTTTTTGTGAGTTACGGCATAATCCTTATGCTTTTAAAGTAGTCCAGAGCTGTAAAGGAGCGCTCCGTCCTGGAAAGAAAATAGTTTTCCGTGACCCTCTCCAGCAGGGCGGCACCGGCGTCGGAGATACTGAACCGGAATGCGCTGTTCAGCCGCGCGTAGATAATATTGCGCATTGCGGAGAGTATTTCCGGGGTGAGGACGTAATATCTGCCCTGGTATTCCCGGTCGAAGCAGTCGCCGCAGATTAGTTCGCCGCTTTCCGGCAGGAAAAACATCTCCTGGTGCTCGAACGCGCCGCAATTGCAGCAGCCGCGAAGGTCGGGGGAGTACCCAAGCATACAGGAATACCGAAGCTCGAACGCCGCCTTGACCGCAGACAGCCGCGCGGCGGACTGCGCGTTTTCCGCTTCATAGAGCGCTATCGCGAAGAAACGCACCAGGCTGTCCTTGCTACCATCGCCGTACTGTGCCTGCTCCTGGGGAGTGCAGAATTTCACCGCCTGGGCGAAATAGGAGCCAAGCGCCAGCTTCTCAATATCCGTCCCAAGTTCATGGAAACTCCGCTTCGGCTTCGCGGAGTTCACTGTGTAGCGCAGCTTTGTCTTGTTAAGGCAGAAAGTGGCATAAGAAAACAGTCCGCAGGAGCCGAGCAGCGAACTGTTTATTTTCTTTACGCCATGAGCCGTGGCCTCAATGATACCCTGTTCGTCGGTGAGTATATCGAGGAAGCAGTTGCTTTCCCCGATATCGCGTCGCCCGACTATGATCCCGTCATAGGTGAACAGCATGTTTACCGCACCTCCAGTGCTGTGATCATTGTTCGCCGTTTTCCTCCGTGTACATGCCGAGGTCGGAGATAACGCGTTCTCGGTTGCGCCAGTCCTCCTTGACCTTGACGAAGCACTGGAGGTTCACCTTCGCCTGGAGCAGGTCCTCCATATCCTCGCGCGCCATGGAGGCTATCTTCTTGAGTTTCTCGCCGCCCTTGCCGATGATCATGCCCTTGTGGCTATCTTTCTCGCATATAATGACCACGCTGATGTCGATTATCTCGGTGTCGCCCTTCATGCGGCTCTTGAACTTCTCAATGTCCACCGCCGTGCCGTGGGGGATCTCCTCCTGCATGACGCGGAGTATCTTCTCGCGGACTATCTCGGAGCACATGAAGCGCTCGGTGCGGTCGGTCGCGATGTCGTCCGGGAAGTAGTGCTCGCCCTCCACCGCGAATTTCTCCAGCACAGGAAGTATCTGATCGGTGTTTATGCGGTTTTTTACGGATATCGGGATTATCTCCTCAAAGTCGTAAAGCTCGGAATACTGTTGGATAATCTTGAGTATTTCGCTCTTGTCCTTCAGCAGATCGACCTTGTTCAGCAGGAGCACCACCGCTGTCCCGTGGGAGGCGAAGCTGCGTATAAGGTCCTGCTCAATGGATGATATCTTCTTCGTCACGTCCGCCATGAGAATTGCGCAGTCCACGTCGTCAACGCTTCTGCGTATGGACTTCACCATGTGCTCGGAGAGCTTTGTCTTGGGTTTGTGCATACCCGGCGTGTCGATGAAAACGTACTGTATGTCGCCCTCGGTGAGCACTCCGTTGATACGGTTTCGCGTAGTCTGCGGCTTCTCGCTGACAATGGATATCTTCTCGCCGACAAGCAGGTTAGTCAGGGAGGATTTCCCGGCGTTAGCGCGGCCGGTTATTGCAATGAATGCGTTCTTTGTCATCTTATTTACCTTTATATTCCAGTCTGAATTCCTCATAGATTATCGGCATATCTTCGGAAAAATTCCCTTCAACCGTCATGAAAAAATCCTTATGCCGTGTAAGCCAGTCCTCGATATTGTCGTCCTCGCCCATTTTAAGCACCTGTTCCAGCGTTATTTCGTTGAACCTTATTATCTGCGCCCTGATGGTCTTTATAACGCAGCGTGGGATACCGTCCCAGTCTGCGATTATTGAATAGGTTCCCTTTTTAGGAAGGTATGTGCCGTCGCTTCGGTATATCCGTGCACGCTTTTTTCCACGCTTGATCAGTTTTATTAGTTTTTCCGATGTGGCTGGATCTTTTCCTATATTCGATTTCCCGACACTTGTAATGTTTTCTTCCGGCTTCTTCTCCGAAAGGAACTGATGCCAGAATTCATCGACCGCTCTGTAAATGTACTCATTGTACATATCCGGACGTTTCCGCCTGGTCACCCGTAGCGCTTCGCGGTTCTGCCATTCTGTAACAGTCCCGTGATCTCCGGTGAGCAGCGTTTCCGGGACTCTGCGCCCGTGCCACTCCTCCGGGCGCGTGTACTGCGGATATTCCAGCAGTCCGTTGTAGTGGCTCTCAATGCTGTATGCGTCCTCGTTCGGGAGCACTCCGGGCTGCAATCTCGCCACGGCGTCCGCAACGATGAGCGCCGGAAGCTCGCCCCCGGTCAGGACGTAATTCCCGACCGAAAGCTCCTCGCATTCCAGCTCGTCGAGCACGCGCTGGTCGATTCCCTCGTAGTGTCCGCAGAGAAGAATCAGCCAAGGCTCTGCGGCAAGTTCCTGCACCTTTTTCTGGGTGAGGACTTCTCCCTGGGGTGACATGTAGATTATCCGGGGCTTTCCCTCGCGCTGCGATTTTATCGCCGAAATGCAGTCGAACACCGGCTGAGCCTGCATGAGCATTCCGGTGCCTCCGCCGTAGGGCTTGTCGTCAACGCGGCGGTGCTTGTTCTCGGTGTATTCACGGATATCGTGGGAATATATCTCAATATGCCCGTTTTTTATGCCGCGCCCGATTATGCTTTCATGTATAACGCTGTCGCACATATCCGTGAACAGCGTCGCTATATCTATCCTCATTCGCCGTCCTCGGAAGTATCGTCGTCAAACAGCCCGGGCAGCGGACGGATTATCATTTCGCCGGCGTCGATATCGGTATTTAATACAACCTCGTCGATACACGGGAACATCAGCTCCCTGCCGTTGTCCTTCTTGATGGAGTACACATCGCTGGCTCCGTTCTGGTAGACGTCGGTTATCTTGCCGTAGATTTCGCCCGTGTCGGCGTCCTTTACTGTCAGCCCGATTATGTCCTGAATGAAGTACAGACCCTCCTCAAGCTCCGCGTCGTCGCGGTCGAGATACAGTATCTTTCCGATGAGCGGCTGAGCCTGCTCGATTTTGTCGATACCCTGGAACTTCATCACCACGACGTTCTTGTGCGGAAACGCGCGGGTGACTTCCATCGCAGTCTTTCCCTTGTCGAGGTAGAGAGTGTCGAAGTCGCACAGAACCTCCGCGCTGTCGCAGTAGTACTGCACACGCACCTCTCCGCGTATTCCCTGGGTGGCAACGATCTTGCCGATTTCAAGAAACTGTTTCTTCATGGCGCTCCTCTTAAAGTCCGATCTTGATTATCTCGTCAAAGCCCTGCTGCTTTGCCTTTGAATAAGCCTTGGCAGCCTTCTTGCGGTTGGCTGCTGCGATGAGCGTGACATCACTGTCCGCCTGAAGCTCGTTGGATTTTGCGATTGCCTCCAGGATAGATTCCGGGCTGTGGAGGATAGCGGTCTTTTTCCTACTGCCTGCAAGCTGGATATTGTTCTCGGTGACGATGGAGAAAATACGCTCGAAGCCGATGGAGAAGCCGACTGCCGGAACAGCGTCGCCGGTGAATCTTCCGATGAGGTTGTCGTAGCGTCCGCCGCCGGCTACTGTTCCGCCGAACTGCTTGCTTGCCACCTCGAATACGGTGCCGGTGTAGTAGCCCTGACCCCTTACCAGGGACGGGTCGAATTCCACGGTGTAGCCGTCGGAAAGCTTGTCCGCGGTTTCAATGATGGTGCGGAGCTGCTCCAGCGTTTCCTTTGCGTCCTCGGAGCAGTACTGCGCCATGTCGTCCAGGGTGAGCTTACCCTTGGAGAGAAGCCCAGAGAGCGCTTCAACTGCGGATTCCGGCATTCCCTTTTCGCGAAGCTCAGCGGCAACGCCGTCGGCGCCGATCTTGTCCAGCTTGTCGAAGCTAACGGAAACTGTGTCGAGGGAATCCTCCGGGAATCCCATTGTCAGCAGGGAATTTCTCAGCACGCGGCGGTCGTTCACGCGCACGGTGAATTCACCGATACCGATTTTGGAAAGCGCATTTGCGGTTACGGAGATAAGCTCGATCTCGCAGCACCAGGAATCGGAGCCGAGTATGTCGATATCGCACTGCACGAATTCGCGGAGTCTGCCGCGCTGCGGTCTTTCCGCGCGGTATACCTTGTCGATCTGAATGCATTTGAACGGGGAGGGGAGGCTGTTGCGGTTGTTCGCGTAGTAACGGGAGAGCGGCAGGGTCAGGTCGTAGCGCAGACCGAGGTCGCACAGATCCTTTTCGTCTACCGGGGATTTTGAGATGGCTTCCGCCAGCTTGTCGCCGCGCTTCATTATACGGAAGATGAGGTTAAGGTTGTCGCCGCCGTCGCTCTTGTCGAGGTTCTCTGCGCTTTCGATCGCGGGGGTGTAGATACGGGTGAATCCGCTGGCGGTGTAGGTTTCGAGGATTATGTTCATCAGGCGGTCGCGCTGTGCGGCTGCCTCCGGTAAGTATTCCTGCATTCCCTTCTGGGGCTTTATGTTCATGTTCGTGTTTCCTTTCATTTATAGATATTGGATAAATCCTGTTTTTTCGGTTCTGTCGTAGCCTGCGTGCTCGTAGAAATTCAGCGTGCTCTCCAGCTTGGAGCCGGTCATGAGTACAAGCCGGTAGCAGTTTTCGCGAATCGCAAGTTCACGGGCATATTCAAGGCAGGCGGTCGCTAAATGTCGTCCCCGGTAGTCCGGGTGCGTTACGACATTTTCGACCCAGGCGTAGGGCCGCGGTCCGTGGGTGAGATTCGGCATGATAACGCAGGTGATCGTGGACACAAGCCTGCCGTCCTCTTCCGCGACGATCAGGTGGTAGTCCGGGTCGTTTATCAGGCGCTCCCAGAGCTCGCGCGTCTGCGCCGCCGGGGGTATCTCGGTTTCGTGGAGATGGAGGTAAAGCTCCATCAACTGCTCGTATTCGTCCGGGCGTACTTCTCTTATCATACGCCGCCTCCTTTCATGCATATATATTATATTTTACCACATAAACGCGTTTATTTCAAGTGGTTGACCGCAAAATAATTGACGGCGGGAAATGCGCTGAAAAAATTGCAGGAACTCTCAGAAAAAAATTCAGAAAAGCCCTTGACAACAGGGGGATTTTGTGGTATTATAACACCAATGAAAAAGCTTGGCGGCGTCCAAACCGCCCGGGCTTTAAAATCGAATACGCCCTTACAAACCAGTGAAGTGGAGATAAAAATGCTTGTGCACTCCCAGAGAGCGGTCGTTGCTGAGAGTACCGCAGAACGCAGAGCATATCAAATGGACCACTGAGGGCGCAGTCAAAGGCGGTGTCCAAAGCCGCTGAGTATTCTGCGACGTGTTGCAAGCGTTAATTGCAGGGATATGTTGGTATCCGGCGAGTGTGCGGCGTAACAGCCGCAAATTAAGGTGGCACCACGGCAGTATTGTAAGTGTACTCCGTCCTTAGAAGCAGAGGAATTCTGCGTTTAAGGGCGGAGTTTTTGTTTTCGGAAGGAGCAGATATCATGCTGAAACCCACACTTGAACAGGCTAAGGAATACACCGGCTACAGCGTTATCCCCGTATGTCGGGAGATCCTGTCGGATTTCACCACCCCCATTGAGGTACTGAAGAAGCTGCGCGCCGTTAGCCGCCATGTATATATTCTCGAGAGCGTCGAGAACCAGGAGAAATGGGGACGCTACACGTTCCTGGGATACAATCCGAAGCTGGAGATCACCTGCATTAACGGTGAACTGACTGTAAAGGACGTCCTGACCGGTACGGCGGAAACCTCGAAGCAGAGCCACCCGGCGGACTACATCAAGGGGCTGATGGCGCAGTACAGCAGCCCGAAGATCGACGGACTCCCTTCCTTCACCGGCGGACTGGTGGGGTATTTCTCCTACGACTACATAAAGTACAGCGAGCCTACCCTGAACCTCGATGCCGAGGACGAGGAGCACTTCAAGGACGTGGATCTCATGCTGTTCGACAAGGTAATCGCGTTCGATAATATCCACCAGAAGATAGTGCTGATAACCAACATCTCCGCGGACAACATCGACAGCGAGTACGCAAAGGCTGAAAAGGACCTCGCGGAAATGGAGCAGCTGATAAGATACGGCAAGCCTGCTGATATCCCCCACGGAAAGCTCACCTCCGGGTTCCGCAAGCTGTTCGACAAGGATCAGTACTGCGCGATGGTGGAGAAAGCCAAGCACTACATCTACGAGGGCGATATCTTCCAGGTGGTGCTCTCCAACCGTCTTGACGCGGATTTCGACGGAAGCCTGCTGGACGCCTACAGAGTGCTACGCGCGACGAATCCGTCGCCGTACATGTTCTTCTTCTCCAGCGACGACATGGAGATCGCCGGAGCCTCCCCGGAGACTCTGGTGAAGCTCGAGAACGGCACCCTCCATACATTTCCCCTCGCCGGAACACGCCCCCGCGGCGCCACGGACGAGGAGGACAAGCGCCTGGAAACGGAACTCCTCCACGACGAGAAGGAACTTTCCGAGCACAACATGCTGGTTGACCTAGGGCGCAACGACATCGGCAAGATAAGCAAGTTCGGCACGGTCGAGGTCGAGAAATACATGAGCATTGAGCGGTATTCCCACGTCATGCACATCGGCTCCACCGTGCGCGGTGAAATACTGGACAGCAAATCCGCGCTGGACGCGGTTGACGCGATTCTCCCGGCAGGAACGCTATCCGGAGCGCCGAAGCTCCGCGCCTGCGAGATAATCAACGAGCTGGAGAACAACAAGCGCGGCGTTTATGGCGGAGCGGTGGGATACATCGACTTCCGCGGAAACCTCGATACCTGCATTGCTATCCGCCTGGCATTTCGCAAGAATGGCAGGGTGTTCGTGAGAAGCGGCGCCGGAATAGTTGCGGACAGCGTACCCGAGAATGAATTCAACGAGTGCATCAACAAGGCAAAGGCAGTCATGAACGCGCTCACCATCGCACAGGAGGAGAGCTTATGATACTTCTGATAGACAACTACGACAGCTTTTCATATAATCTGTACCAGCTCATCGGCGGAATAAACCCGGATATCAGGGTTATCCGCAACGACGAGCTGACAGTGGACGAGATAATGGCGCTGAAGCCCTCCCACATAATCGTCAGCCCGGGACCCGGACGCCCCTGCGACGCCGGCGTCTGCGAGGACGTTATAAAGGCGGCAGCCGGAAAGATTCCGGTGCTGGGCGTATGCCTGGGACATCAGGCAATATGCGAAACCTTCGGCGCTGAGATAACCTACGCGAAGAAGCTCATGCACGGCAAGAAGTCTGTGACAAAGCTGGACACCACAAGCAGGCTCTTCCGCGGAATGGACGACACCTGCGAGGTCGCGCGGTACCACTCCCTGGCGGCTTCCGAGGAGGGATTCCCGGATTGCCTTAAAGTCACGGCGCGCACCGATGACGGCGAGATAATGGCGGTGGAGCACAGGGACTACCCGATTTACGGAGTGCAGTTCCACCCGGAGTCGATACTTACACAGCACGGAAGAAAAATGGCTGAGAATTTTCTGGAGGTAACATTATGATAAAGGAAATGATCAAGAAAGCTGCAGACGGGATCGACCTCACCTACGACGAGGCTGCGGAGGTCACCCGGGAAATAATGACCGGCAGCACCACTCCGGCTCAGACTGCGGCATACCTCACGGCGCTGCACATCAAGGGCGAAACTGCGGACGAAATTTCCGCCAGCGCCTTTGTTATGCGCGATGTCGCAACTCCGGTAAACTACTCCGGCGAGGTGCTGGAGATTGTCGGCACCGGCGGCGACGGCTCCAATTCTATCAACATTTCAACTATTTCTGCGTTGGTGTGCGCTGCGGCAGGGGTAAAGGTCGCAAAGCACGGCAACCGTGCGGCTTCCAGCAAGTGCGGCACTGCGGACTGCCTGGAGGCGCTGGGTGTTAATATCGCCACTGACCCCGAGGGCTGCGTGAAGCTGCTTGACGAAGCGGGAATGTGCTTCCTGTTCGCGCAGAAGTACCACAGCGCGATGAAGTACGTCGGACCCGTCCGCAAGGATATCGGCATTCCAACCATATTCAACGTGCTCGGTCCGCTCACGAATCCGGCGCACCCGGCGTTCCAGCTTATTGGCGTGTACAAGCCGGAGCTTCTGGAGCCGATGGCGAAGGCCCTGGTGAAGCTGGGAGTAAAGCGCGGAATGGCAGTATTCGGCACCGACAAGCTGGACGAGATTTCCGTCAGCGCGCCCACTATGGTTCTTGAATTCAATGGCGACGACTTCAACAAGTACGAGATAACCCCGGAGCAGTTCGGTATCGCACGCCACGACAAGTCCGAACTTGTGGGCGGAACTCCCGACGAGAATGCGGCGGCTGCCAAGCGGATACTTTCCGGTGAGCAGGGCGCAGGCAGGGACGCAGTCCTGCTTAACGCCGGCGCGGCGCTCCACATCGTAAAGGGCGTATCCATGGAAGACGGCATAAAGCTTGCCGCGCAGACCATCGACAGCGGCGCGGCGCTCAGCACCCTTGAAAAGTACATCAGGGTATCCAACGAGGTAAAGGCATGATATTACAGGAAATTGCAGAACGCACGATACAGCGCGTTGCGGACGAGAAGGCGGCGGTGCCGCTTTCCGAGATGAAGAAGCGCGCCGAAGCGCTGGACTCCAACACCGGATTCCCGTTCACGAAGGCGCTGGGCGGCAGCGATATTTCGTTCATCTGCGAGGTGAAGCGCGCTTCCCCCTCTAAGGGGCTTATCGCGGAGGATTTCCCGTACCTCGACATCGCCAGGGATTACGAAGCGGCGGGCGCGGCGACGATATCCTGCCTGACGGAGCCGTTCTGGTTCAGGGGCAGCGACGAGTACCTGCGCGAGATATCGCAGGCGGTCAGCATTCCGGTGCTGCGCAAGGATTTCACGGTCGATGAGTACATGATATACCAGGCAAAGACCCTGGGAGCCTCCGCAGTTCTGCTGATATGTGCGATACTTTCCCGGGAGCAGTTAGGCGAATACCTTGAGATCGCGCATTCCCTCGGGCTTTCCGCGCTGGTGGAAGCCCACGACGAGGAGGAAGTCCGCAGGGCGGTTGCGGTCGGCGCAGATATAATCGGTGTGAACAACCGTGACTTAAAGACATTCACGGTGGATATCAACAACTCCGCGAGATTACGGAAGCTGGTTCCGCCGGAGGTGCTGTTCGTTTCCGAGAGCGGAATCAAGACCGCTGCGGATATCGAAGCGCTCCGCAGCAACGGCACGAATGCGGTGCTCATCGGCGAAACGCTGATGAGAAGCCCGGACAAGAAAGCGGCGCTCGCCGAACTCAGGGGACGCTGAAATGAAGATAAAGCTCTGCGGAATGTTCCGCGACTGCGATATTGATTTCGCGAACGAGGCGAAGCCGGACTACATCGGCTTTATCCTGGGATTCCCGAAAAGCCACCGGAATATCGATCGCGAAACGGCTCAGCGACTGCGTTCGCGGCTCTCCCCGGAAATTACGGCAGTGGGGGTTTTCGTGAATTCCTCCGAAACCACTTGCGCTGAGTACGCCAACTGTGGTATAATAGATGTGATACAGCTCCACGGGCAGGAGGACGCGGATTATATCCGCAGGCTCCGGAAGCTGACGGACGCGCCGATAATCAAGGCGGCGAAAATACGCGCTCCGGAGGATATCGCGCTGGTGCAGAGCCTTGGCGCGGATTATGTCCTGCTGGACAACGGCACCGGCACCGGGGAGATGTTCGACCATTCCCTGCTGGAGGGCGCTGAAATAAGCCAGCCGTTCTTCCTCGCCGGCGGACTTACCCCGGATAATCTGCGGAATGCGGCGGAGAACATACAGCCCTACTGTGTGGATCTGTCCAGCGGCGTTGAAACCGACCGCGTGAAGGACCGCGAAAAAATGCTGGCTGCGGTGCGTATCATAAGAGATCTGTAATATATAATGAAAGGATAAATGACATGGCAAAGGGACGCTACGGCGATTTCGGCGGACAGTATATCCCCGAAACGCTAATGAACGAAATACATAAGCTGGAGGAAGCCTACGAATTCTACAAGCACGACAAGCAGTTCAACGACGAGCTGAACACGCTCCTGCGCGAGTACGCAGGACGTCCGTCGCTGCTTTACTATGCGGAGAAGATGACCAAGGATCTCGGCGGCGCGAAGATCTACTTCAAGCGCGAGGACCTCAACCACACCGGCTCCCACAAGATAAACAACGTGCTCGGTCAGGCGCTTCTCGCGAAGAAGATGGGCAAGACCCGTATCATCGCAGAGACCGGCGCAGGTCAGCACGGCGTTGCGGCTGCCACCGCTGCGGCCCTGCTGGGACTTGAATGCGAGATATTCATGGGCAAGGAGGACACTGTCCGCCAGGCGCTGAACGTTTACCGCATGGAGCTCCTCGGCGCGAAGGTGAACCCTGTAACTACCGGCACCATGACCCTCAAGGACGCTGTAAACGAGGCAATGCGCGACTGGACCACCCGTGTGGACGACACGCTGTACGTCCTCGGCTCAGTAATGGGTCCGCATCCGTTCCCGATGATCGTCCGTGACTTCCAGAGCGTGATCTCCAAGGAGGCACGGGAGCAGATCCTCGAGAAGGAGGGCAGACTCCCAACTGCTGTTATGGCATGCGTGGGCGGCGGCTCCAATGCGATGGGTATGTTCTACAACTTCATCAACGACAAGGACGTGCGTCTGATCGGCTGCGAGGCTGCCGGACGCGGCGTTGACACCGGAGAAACCGCGGCAACCATCGCAACGGGTACTCTTGGCATATTCCACGGAATGAAGTCCCTGTTCTGCCAGAACGAATACGGTCAGATCGCGCCGGTGTACTCCATCTCCGCTGGTCTGGACTACCCCGGAATCGGTCCGGAGCACGCTCATCTCCACGAGATAGGCAGGGCGGAATACGTCCCGGTAACGGACGACGAGGCGGTAAATGCGTTCGAGTACATCGCACGCACCGAGGGAATCATCTGCGCCATCGAGAGCGCGCATGCGGTCGCACATCTGATGAAGATCGCTCCCACCATGAGCAAGGACGACATCATCATCTGCTGCCTGTCCGGCCGTGGAGATAAGGACGTTGCGGCAATAGCAAGATACAGGGGGATTGATCTGCATGAATAAGATACACAACGCATTCGAGAACAAGAAGGCATTCATCGGCTTCCTGACCGCCGGCGACCCGACGTTTGAGGACAGCTACAACAACATCATGGCTATGGTAAAGGGCGGCGCCGACCTTATCGAGATCGGAATTCCGTTCAGCGACCCCATCGCGGAGGGCCCGGTTATTCAGGAGGCGAATATCCGTGCGCTGAAGAATGGTATGACCACCGACCGTGCGTTCGAACTTGCGGAGAAGGTACGCCAGAGCACGGATATCCCGATATGCTTCATGACGTATCTGAATCCGGTGTTCAAGTACGGCTACGACAGATTCTTCGCACGCTGCAAGGAGATAGGCGTTGACGGGCTTATCTGCCCGGACATGCCCTACGAGGAGAAGCACGAAGCCGCTGACGTGGCTCAGAAATACGGCGTTTCCGTGATCTCGCTGATCGCGCCTACCAGCGAGGAGCGTATCAAGATGATCGCCAGCGAAGCCGAGGGATTCATCTACATAGTATCCTCCATGGGCGTCACCGGAGTACGCAGCGAGATCAAGACTGACCTCCACCACATCATGGAGGCGGTTAAGAAGTATGCTAAGGTCCCGGCGGCTATCGGCTTTGGAATCAGCAAGCCGGAGCAGGCTAAGACCATGTCGGAGCTTGCGGACGGCGTTATCGTAGGCAGCGCTATCGTCAAGCTGGTGGCGCAGTACGGCAGCGAGGCTTCCGGACATATTTACGAGTATGTGAAGTCTATGAAGGACGCGATTTCCTGACAAAAGCAGGGAGGGGATAACCCCTACCTTTTTGCTGTTCAAATGAGCGGATACAGAATCCGCGTTGCATATATAAAAGGGCTGCAAGAAATTGCGGCCCTCAGCTTGTCGAAAAAATAGATTTTGCCCACGAAGTGGGCTTTTTAAATCAGTTTTTT